>ERZ1106930.6-NODE-6-length-290317-cov-21.978998_pt1 | contig 290317 bp, 253 predicted proteins | sample MGYA00403663_ERZ1106930 | MGnify/ENA primary metagenome ERZ1106930 (study PRJEB35170, sample SAMEA104062438) | human gut metagenome | biome: human gut; feature: human-associated habitat; material: faeces | place: Denmark | collected 2012-06-26 ... | reverse complement strand
ATCGCTACCACTGGATTTTGAGTCCAGCGCGTCTGCCAATTTCACCACAGCGGCGTGAATTGAAATCAACGGTATGATTATATAATAAATTAAAAAAAAATGCAAGCAATTTTATCTCGTTTTTATAAGAAAAAGGAGGTTGGGTCAACCTCCTTTTCTTTTCAAAATCAAGCGTTCACGATTCCTTCCAAAATCAGTTTATCTGCTACGAGTGCGATAAATTCGCTGTTGGTGGGTTTTTCCGTTCCGATATAGACGCGGACGCCGAATATCGCGTTGATCGCATCGATCCTGCCGCGGTTCCAGGCCACTTCGATCGCATGGCGGATAGCGCGTTCTACTTTACTGGGCGTTGTGTCGAAATGGTTTGCGATTTTCGGGTACAATTCTTTGGTCACGTTATTGATGATATTGGGCTCTGCGACCGCATACTTGATGCCTTCTCGCAGATAATTATATCCCTTGATATGCGGAGGAATGCCGATAGAGATAAAAATATTGCTGATCTTCTCGTCCAACGACGCGGTGCTTTTCTTTTCCCGGATAGAAATATTTTTACCCGCCGCAGAATAATCATTTTTTAAAAGTTCCATGATCCGCGCCGCAGCGACTTCGGGCGCAAAGGGTTTGATCAGATAGTATTTCGCACCCTTGCTCATCGCAGTCGATACGATCTCTTCGTTCGCAAAATTCCCCATGACGATCACGCTGTACTTTTTGCCGCTTTCGCGCAGTTTGTCCAACACGGTAAAGCCGTCGATCCCTTTCAAGATCAGGCTTAAAAGAATAACATCGGGATTGGTGTTTTGAATCATGTCCACTCCCGCGATCCCATCATCACTAACCCCACAAACGTTCAAATCGGTGTTTTCTGCAAAGAACTGTTTGAGTTCTTGTGCAAATTGCTCGTTGCTTTCCAAAATGGCAACATTGGCGTGCAACATATTCTACTCCTCCACTTTTAATATATTATTCTCGGTCACGAACGAACCTTACATATTATAACTCAAAGTTTTGTAAAAGTGAAGTGTTTTTTGTAAAATAATAAAAAATAATTTATACAACTTATGACGAAATTGTAAAGTATATGTCGAAAAATGGCATATACTCAAAAAAATAACAATTTCCGTCGAAAAACAGGACAACTTACGTTTTCTTTATTTTCTTTCGGATTACGGGTACAAGCAGATACGCGATCCCTGCCAAAATGAGGATGAGCGCGGTCAACTGCGAAGGCGTAAGCAGTTTAAAGAGCGTTTCGCCGCGGTCGTCCGCGCGGAAAAATTCGATGATGAAACGCCATACGCCGTAGCCGATCGTATAGACGGGGAAATTATACTTTTTCCCTTTCCAAGCCAAATAGAACATGAGCGCGCCGAGCGCAAACAAAAACAGCGCTTCAAATAATTGCAAAGGCACGACTTTCTTCCAGACTTCGTGGCCGCCCGCATCCGTATACATATACTGATTGATCCCGTACCAGGCATCCGTTTCGTGCCCGTGGCAGCACCCCGCAGTGAGGCAGCCGATGCGGCCGAATCCGTGCGCGACGGCAACACAGCAAACGCCGATCTGCAAAAACATAGAAAAATATTTTTTATTGTCGTCGTTTTTGAGGATAAGTTTGCCGCCCAAAAAATAAATGAGCAGCATGATGCCCGCCCCGCCGATCAGTCCGCCGTAGAAAGTCGCGCCGGTACTCCCGTTTATCACGAACTTTCCCGTTTCGAAAGCGTTATAAACTCCTTGAAACAGCACGGCAAAACAGTACCCTACGACGACGGAGATCACCGCGCCGATCAAAACGAGATTCTGCAATCCCGCAGGGAACTTATTTTTGTCGGCAAGAATGCGGAAAACCACAAGCGCCGCGATCACGCCGAGCGTGATAAAGAGCACGTACAGGTTGAACCCGTCGAATAAAAAATCGTAAGGGTACATAATCCTCCTCTATCCGTTGAGCGAATCCAAATATTCGTCATACGTGATATTCTTATCATAAGTTTTGGTACCGTTGATTTCAATGATACGGTTTGCGACCGTATTCATCAATTCCTGGTCATGCGAAGTAAAGAGCATGCAGCCTTTAAAGTTATTCATTCCGTTATTGAGCGAGGTAATGGATTCGAGGTCGAGATGGTTGGTCGGCTCGTCCAGAATCAAAAAATTGCTGCCTTCGAGCATCATTTTGGCCAGCATACAGCGCACCTTTTCACCGCCCGAAAGCACTTTTGCTTTTTTGAGCGCCTCTTCGCCCGAAAATAACATTCTGCCCAGCCAGCCGCGCAGATATTCTTCGTAATTGTCGTTGGAATACTGGCTGAGCCATTCCACCAACGTCAGATCGCAACCGTCGAAAAACTCGTTGTTATTCTGCGGCAGCACGGATAGGCTGATCGTCTTTCCCCAGCGTATCGTGCCCTCGTCGGGCTGCACTTTGCCGGTGAGAACGTCGAACAACATGGTGACCGTCGTAGACTTATCGCTGATAAAACCGATCTTGTCGTTTTTCTGCACGATGAAACTCACGTCTTCAAAATAGCCTTGTTTGGTCAGACCTTCGACCATCAGAATATCGTTGCCGATCTCGCGTTCGAATTTGAAATCAATAAAAGGATATTTGCGGAGAGAAGGTTTAATATCGTTGAGCGTAAGTTTTTCCAGTTCTTTTTTACGCGAAGTCGCCTGCTTGGATTTGGAGGCGTTCGCCGCGAAACGGGCGATAAAATCCTGCAACTCTTTGGCGCGCTGTTCCATCTTTTTATTCTGGTCGCGCATCTGGCGGGAGATCAGCTGGCTAGTCTGATACCAGAAATCGTAGTTGCCGAGGAACAGGTTGATCTTGCCGTAGTCGACGTCGCAGATGTGCGTACAGACTTTATTGAGAAAATGGCGGTTGTGCGAAACGATGATGATGGTGTTTTCGAACTCCATCAAATAATTTTCCAGCCAGCGCACCGTCTTGATATCCAAATTGTTTGTCGGCTCGTCCAACAAAAGAAGGTCGGGATTTCCGAACAGCGCTTGCGCCAAAAGTACTTTTACTTTCTTTTTCGCGTCCAGTTCTCCCATCAAAACATAGTGATCTTCGTTCGGAATATCCAACTCGTTGAGAAGCATTTCCGCCTCGCTCTCGGCCTCCCAGCCGTTCAGTTCGGCAAATTCGCTTTCCAGTTCGGAAGCGCGCAAGCCGTCTTCTTCCGAAAAATCCGCTTTCGAATAGAGCGCGTCCTTTTCGTCCATGATCTCGACCAGCCGCTTGTGTCCGAGCATGACGGTACGGACCACGGTCTGCGTGTCGAACGCGTTCTGGTTCTGCATCAGAACGGACATCCTTTCGTTTTTATCCAGACTGACCTCGCCCTTATTGGGTTCAATCTCGCCCGAAAGCACCTTCAAAAACGTGGATTTTCCCGCGCCGTTGGCGCCGATGATGCCGTAACAATTCCCTTTGGTGAACTTTATATTGACGTCTTCGAATAATTTTTTACTGCCGTATTGCAAACTTACGTTGGTTACCTGTAACATATCTGCCCTCGAAATTTTTATCAGATCCCATTATAACATAAAAATTTACATATCACAAACATTTTCAACGGAAAACGCACGGCTAAATGCCGTGCGCTCTCTTTATTCGTCGGATATGTTTTTCTTTCTTCGGGTTTTCACGCACTCGTGCAACAAATACTCGATCTGCCCGTTGATCGAACGATATTCGTCGTCGGCCCAGCGCGACAACTCATCGTATAACTGCGCGGAGATCCGCAGCGGTATTTGTTTTTTTGCGTTTTTGTTCTCCTCCATCTCTATTAGGCCCCGATTTAGTAAATAGAACCGCTGTTCACGATGGGCTGGGCGTCCTTATTTCCGCAGAGCACGACCAAAAGATTGGAAACCATGGCGGCCTTTCTTTCTTCGTCCAATTCCACGACGCCGTTTTCGCTGAGTTTGCGGAGCGCCATTTCTACCATTCCCACCGCGCCGTCCACGATCTTCTGGCGCGCGGCTATGATCGCCGACGCCTGCTGGCGCTGCAACATGGCAGCCGCGATCTCGGGCGCATACGCAAGGTGCGCGATGCGCGCTTCCATGATCTCGATGCCCGCCATTTCCACGCGTCCCTGCAATTCTTTTTTCAGAATCTCCGCGATCTCCTGCGAAGAGCCGCGAAGCGACTTTTCATCCCCGTCCGACGCCACGTCGTAAGGATATTGGCGCGCGACCTGACGGATCGCCGCGTCGCACTGCGTGGAAATATAAGATACGTAATTATCCACGCAGAATACCGCACGGGCGGTGTTCGTGATTTTCCAGATAACGACCACGCCGATCTCGATGGGGTTTCCCTCTTCGTCGTTGACTTTTTGTTTGTCGTTATTCAACGTCATCGCTTTCAGCGATAATTTTTTGCCGCCCACGGTGATCTGTCCCGCCGCGGGGTTGACCGCGGAACAAAAGGGATTGATCCAGAAAAAACCTTCGTGTTTCAAGGTCCCGTAGTATTTGCCGAACAAGGTCAGAACGAGAGCCTCGTTGGGCCCCACGACTTTCATGCCGTTGATAAAAACGAGCGCCAGTACGACAAGAATCGCGCCGCCGATTGCAAGGACGACGCTGACCGCGCCCTCTCTCTGCACGCCGAACGCGAACAACGCGATGCCGCCTGCGACCATGATCAGGCTGATGAAAAGCATCAGCCAACCGCTCTTTGCCTGCAAAACTTTTTCATCGATCTGTTTTTCCATAATACCCTCCTGTTTTCGATATCATTTTGATATCATCATTATATCTTATCACGATTATTTTGTCAAATAAAAAAGCGGGGCAGTTCCCGCTTTTTATATATTTTCTATTTCGTCTTCCGTGTAGACGGGTATACCGTTGTCAAGCAAAAGTTGCGCGGTCACTCCGTTGCCGCTCACCTTCGCGCCCGTAAACGAACCGTCGTAGATCACGCCTTTCCCGCAGGAAGGACTTTTCGCTTTCAAAACGGCGAACGCCGCGCCTTCCCGCAGCGCAGTAGCAAGAGCCGCTTGCGCGCCCGCCTCGTATTCGCGCGTCACGTCCCTGCCGTCCCTGGCGATCACCTTTTCTCCGAGGCGTTCCGCGGGCTGACGGGGCGTCGGCAATCCTCCGTCCTGTTCGGGACACACGCCGACGAGAGTATATCGGGCTTTCAACGCCAAAACGCGCTCGTTTTTACAGTTATCGCCGCAATAGCGGCAGTTCTCGCCCAGCAGGCATTTACTGACCAAAATCTTCATTTCGACTCTCCGAATTTATGATTTTATTTATTGTAAACGATTTCAAAAAAAAAAGCAACGAAATGTCGAAAAAGTTTTGACAATGTCGAAAAAATATGCTATCCTAAAATAAATAGAAAATCTTTAATTACGATACAGAGATATCGGCAAGATTTGAATTAAAACGACCGTATTATTATGCCTTGCCGTACTCTGTCTTCGGCAAGGTTTTTTATTTGCAATTTTATACGCCAAGGAGAAGGATATGAAACTTATTTACGGCATTGAAGCCAAACCGCCCATAGGCAAATCTCTTCTGTTCGCTTTTCAGCAAATGATCGCCATCATGGCGGCTACCCTGCTCGTCCCCATGCTGATGTCGGGAATGAAGACGCACGACGGCGCTTCGCTCGTCTTTGACCCCGCTGCCGCGCTGTTCGGCGCAGGTATCGGAACGATCGTATATCTTCTCTTTACAAAAAGAAAAAGCCCTGTGTTTTTGGGAAGTTCATTCACCTTCCTCGGCGCGTACGAAGCGGTCATCGGACAGAATTACGGCTATTGGGGCGTCATCATCGGAATTTGTTTCGCGGGATTGGTTTATGTAGCCATCGCGCTCATCGTTAAAGCGGTCGGTTCCGGCTGGGTCAATAAACTCCTGCCCGCAGTCATCATCGGACCTATCGTCGCGCTCATCGGGCTCAGCCTGTCGGGTACGGCGACGAGTTGGGTATCCACGAACGGCGGGACGACTTACAATCTGCTTTCTATTCTCTGCGGCCTCGTCACTTTCCTTGTGATCGTTCTTGCCTCGGTAAAAGGCGGTAAGACGATGAAACTGATCCCTTTTATCATAGGAATCGGCGCCGGATATCTTCTCGCTCTGATATTTACGGTCATCGGCAAGATCGCGAACGTAGAATATATGCAACTTCTGAATTTCCAGCCCTTTATCGACACGTTCGGCGATTTCAGGTTCACGAGTATTTTCGATTATCCTAAATTCACTTTCTTAAAAGCGATCCAGTCGGGCGGCGAATATCCCATCGACGGCGTTGCGGTCGCGAATATCGCGCTTATCTTTATTCCCATCGGTATCGTGGAATTGGCGCAGCATATCGCCGATCATAAAAATCTTTCCTCTATCGTGGACAGGGATCTGATCACCAATCCCGGTTTGGACAAGACTCTCCTCGGCGACGGCATCGGCTCCATCGTGGGCGGATTCTTCGGCGGCGCGGCGAACACCACCTACGGCGAATCCATCGGCTGTGTGGCGATCACCAAAAACGCCTCGATCGTGACCATTCTCTATGCGGCGATCGGCTGCGTGCTGCTCTCTTTCTTTACCCCGTTCGTGACCGTTATCAATTCCATCCCCAAATGCGTCATGGGCGGCGCCTGCATCGCCTTGTACGGGTTTATTGCGGTCAGCGGCTTGCAAATGCTCAAACAGGTGGATCTCAACGACAGTAAAAATCTCTTCGTCGTCAGCGCGATCCTCGTTATCGGAATAGGCGGCTTGACACTCGATTTCGGTTTCAACAAACTGACCGGCGGCCCCCTCTTTCAGATCACGGCGCTCGCAACCGCGCTCATCGTCGGGCTTCTCACCAATCTGCTCGTTCACATCGGTAACCATAATGATCAGAATCCTTCGGGAGATCTGTTGTCAGAAAGCGTAGGCGACGAGGAAATGCTCAGCGAATTTGAAGAACAAGAATAAGAGAACAGGCCGAGAAAATTTCTCGGCCTGAAATTTTTTGCGCTAATTTCGGTCAACGGCTTGTCAAGAAAAGAAAAATGGTGTAAACTGTTTAAAAATACTGAAAGGATAAATCTCTATGGAAAACTTTTTGAAGAACGTAACGATTTTCGACCACCCGCTCATCGCGCATAAAATCACGCATCTTTGCGACGTAACGACCGGGACCAAGGAATTCAGAGAAATCGTGAGCGAAATCGCGATGCTGATGGGATATGAGGCGTTCCGCGACCTTCCCACGGAAGAAATCGAAATCCAGGCCCCCCTTTCGAAATTCAAATCCAAGATCGTGACCGAAAAAATAACCATCGTTCCCATTCTCCGTGCGGGACTCGGTATGGTGGACGGTTTAACGCAACTTTTCCCTAAGGCGCGCGTCGGACATATCGGACTGTACAGGGACGAAGAGACGCTCCGCCCCGTGGAATACTACTGCAAACTCCCCAAGGATGCGCAGGACGGGCAAGTTATCGTCGTGGATCCCGCGCTCGCCACGGGCGGCAGCGCAGCGGCGGCGATCGACTTTATCAAACAGCGCGGATATACGCGCATAAAATTGCTTTCGCTGATCGCCTCTCCTCAGGGGGTGAAAAAAGTCGCAGAGGCTCATCCCGATGTAAAAATTTATATCGCGCATTACGCGGATGCGCCGCTTAACGAAAAGGGTTATATCATGACCGCATTCGGCGACGCGGGCGACCGAATATTCGGAACGAAATAATAAAAAAGACGCTTTGAAAAAGCGTCTTTTTTTATTTCTATTCGTCATGTTTGTGCGGCACGTCGCCCACGATCTTGGACTCGCCCGCGGATTTTTTTTCGGAAGGAAGTTTTTCTTCTTCGATTTCACCTACGATCTTCTCGCCTTTTTTGCGTTTGCGCAACGAATCGAATTTATTGAGAAACCAACGCTCGATCTTATCTCCTTTCTTATACAGGAAGATAAACAAAACGATCACTGCGACGCCTATAATCGCCCACGATAAAAGACCCCACCAGGTATTGTACGGAATAATACTGCCGTTGAGCGAATAACTCGTCATCACGATTCCCAATGCCCTTGTGATCAGTATCATGATGATAAAAAAAGGCCATGTCATCGTGGAAAGCCCCGCGACGAAACACAGAACGTCATCGGGAAACATTGGAAGAAGGAACATTGCGGTGAGCACCGCCTTATCCTTACCCTTGATCTTCAAAAGCCACGAATCGAGCGTCTCTTTTCCCACGAGCCATGCGGCGGCGCGATAACCGAGAACTTTGCCGATAAAGAAACCGACCAGCGAGCCGAGAACGATGCCGATATAACTGTAAATGATACATTCGAGCGGCCCGAACAGAGCCACGCCCGCCCCCACGGTGACCACGGAGGGAATGGGTAGGACGACGACCTGTAAAAACTGGATCACGATAAAACAAATAGGCGCCCAGACGCCCGTCTGTTCGATCCATAGCCGCAGATCGTCCACACTGTCGATCTTATCCAACACGCCCGTGACCTGCAATATATACACCCCGAGCAGGAATACGGCGGCAAGCCCCAGCGCCGTGAGCAGAAGTTTATACACGGCCTCTTTATTCGTCAGAAAAAAGGCAAAACAAAGCCCCGTACAGATCACTTCCGCTGCAACCAGAGAAGACGTGATCACGGTATTGTATTTGTAGAGCACGCCGCTTTTGAAATAGCGCATGCACAGAATCGTAAAGACGATCGAAATTGCGCCGAAAAGTACGATCGACGCGGTTGTAATCCATTTTTTCGCTTTTTTATTCACGATAGCCGTTAAATGCTCCATATACCTTATTATATATAATATTAACAAAGAATATTAAATAAAACGATAAGATATAATTAATTTTTCGTTATATTTGTAAATTTTTGATCGCCGCACGCGCCAGTTCGTCGCAGCGGTTATTATATGCGTTGTCGGCGTGTCCCTTGACTTTGATAAACCGTACTTCATGCGATTCGGTCAGATCGTACAGTCTTTGCCACAGATCGCTGTTGGCGACTTCTTTGCCGTCCGCCTTGCGCCAGCCGTTGCGGATCCAGCCTTCCAGCCAATTTTGCGTAAAGGCGTTCACCGTATAAGCCGAATCGCTGTATATGTTGACGCGGCACTTTTCTTTCAGACACTCCAATCCCGCGATCACCGCATAAATTTCCATGCGGTTGTTGGTCGTAAGAGGTTCGCCCCCGCTGATTTCTTTTTCCAGCCCTTTGTAAATAAGGATGGCTCCGTATCCGCCCGCTCCGGGATTACCCGAACAGGCGCCGTCCGTATAAAGTTCCACTTGTTTCATAGACTACTCGGACAATTCCTCCGCGCGTCTGACGCAAGCGGAAACGGCGCGGTCGATCACTCCTTCCAGATCGTCTTTTTCAAAAGATTCGACCGCCTGTATCGTAGTACCGCCTTTACTGCATACCGCCGAAACCAACTCGCGCAGCGTCTTATCCTGCGAATGCGCGACCATTTCCGCGCCGCCCGCCACGGTGGAAACCGCCAGCGTTTTCGCTTCGTCTTCCGTCAGCCCCTGCCTGATTCCGGCCTTTACGAGTCCTTCGATGAAGAGATACACGTAAGCGGGGCCGCTTCCGCTGATGCCCGTCACCGCGTTGAGTTTATCCTCTTTGATCAAAAGCAGATTGCCGATATTATTGAAAATCGAACTGATAAACTCGCAGTCGTCGGCAGAAGATGAAAATTCGGAAAGGTCGAGCGCGGTCATGCCCTCGCCCACCGAACAGGGAAGGTTAGGCATTGCGCGCGCGATGCGGATACCGCTGCCGAACAGCGCGTCGCGGATCTTATCTTTTTTCACGCCCGCCATAATGCTGATCACCTTTTCGACGGGAATCCCATGCAAAGACTTCGCAACGTCCAAGAAATTCTGCGGTTTGACCGCAAACAGTACATATTCGCAGTTCTCCGCTACGTCTCTGCAATCGGTGGTCGTGTTTACGTCGAGATATTCCAAACTATCGAGCGCTTTTTGCGACACGTCCGCGACAAGGACTTTTCTGGCACGCAAAAAATCGGACAGAATAGCGCCCTTCAGAATAGCCTGTGCCATAAAGCCGCCGCCGATCACGCCGAGTTTAAACTGTTTTTTCATACAAAACTCCTTTTATAATGCGAAAATTGTTTGACTAAAATGAAATTATGTTATATAATTAGAAGGCTTTTAGGGGAGTGGCTCAATGGTAGAGTAGCGGTCTCCAAAACCGTAGGTTGCGTGTTCGAATCGCGTCTCCCCTGCCACGTGGAAGGATGTCGAAATTTGATACAGTTTTGATTGGACTGTTTCATGCGACATCCTTTTTCTATTATATCGCAATAACAGGATTTTCGCAAGCAAACACGGCGTTGCTTTACGAAAATCCTGTTTTTTGTTATAATTAAACTCTACCAAGGAGCCATATCATGAACACAGATACGATTTTAACACCGAAGAAATACTCGGAAAAATTCAAGAAAAGCATTGTATCCATGTATTTGCGCGGACGGAACGGTAAGCGTTTACGCGATAAATACCTTATCCCGAAAAGCACGTTTTATTATTGGATAGAAGAATATAAAAAGATTCATTCCCAAGACGGGGTTATCATCACAAAGCATGATTATAAGAAACTTCAATGGGAAAATGCGCGTATGCAAAAGCAATTGGAAGCGTATCGAATCACAGGCTGTTCGCCGCAATCTACCGATGAAGATAAACTCGTGGCAGTCGATAAATATAGGTCGTTATACCCTATCAAATATTTGTGCGATGTTCTCAATATCAACCGCACAAAATTTTACCGTTACATAGCGCATAAAGAGACGAAAACCGAACGGCGCACCAAAAAACTTACTTGCATGATTAAAGAAATTGCCGCTAAAAATCCATGCTACGGTTCAAAACGTATTTGCCACGAGTTGAAAAGGCAAGGCTACGTTACTTCTTACAAGACGGTATCTCGCCTAATGCAAGAGAACGGTATCCAAGCCGTTATCGGACAAAAGCCGCCTCGACAAAACAGGAACACATCGAGTGATAATATTCTGAAATGGCAAAAGAAATACGCATTGTCTGCGCCCGATATTGCTTGGCTGAGCGATGTTACCGAAATCAAACTTTTCAGCACGAAGTTTTATATTTGCTCTATAGAAGATATATATTCGCGTTATGTAATTTCTTATACGATATCCCCCACAAACGATTCCGCGCTTATAGCAAATACTTTTATGGCTGCCTATACAAAACGAAATCCGCCATACGGGTTGATTTTTCACAGCGATAACGGTGCGAACTTTACTGCTACGGCAGTTCGAGCTCTTTTGAAATCCTACGGCATACGACAATCCTTTTCAAGAATTGCCACCCCACAAGATAACGGACACATAGAATCGTTTTTTGCCACATTAAAAAAGGAAGAACTCTATCGAAAGACATACCATTCTCCCGAAGAATTCTTCAAATCTGTAAAAGAATACATCAAATACTATAACAATTCACGCTTGCACTCTCGTCTCAATTACCGCACACCTAAAGAAGTTTTAGATGAGTATGATGAAAGACATAATGAGGAACCATTTTGAAATTTGTGAAATCTTGATAAACAATTGTTAAACCCGTTTATATCAAATTATTTTTAGATAACAAATCTAAAACTTTTGCCCCTGGTTCCATACTTATTGCAGTATATTGTTTTGATATTACAAGTGGCGCAATAGATGCAACATCCATATCGCACTTTAATTCTTGCAACAGCCTTAATGAGCGGTACAAATTATTATATTTTAGAAAATCACTTTTTTCTTTTTTAAAGACTTCTAATCTACTTTTATCTCCTACAATATAAGGTAAATCAAAAATTAAAATATTGCCTTGCTCATTTTTCCAAATAAAATCTTGCCCATAATATGTTTCAGCGCCAAACGTTGTACCTGAAGCTTCACGATTAAAATTAATATACTTATCCCGGAATTCATCCGACACACAAAGTAAAGAATTAGGCTCTAAATGTTTTTCAATAAGATTTGCATAATCATTAATCGCAAGTCCGCCAGTTATTAGTCCAATAATCATTATATCGGTATAACCTTTTTCTCTTAACTGCAAATTTATCTCATATATCGCTTTCATTAATGATCCATGCACCCAAGCAGCAGTTCCTGCTACTGACAATGGTCCATTAACTACTATAGCAAGACTATTAAACATCTTAAGATAAGACTCTTTGTTCTTTAATTTCAATATTCTTAATAAATGCGCCAAATGAATATGGCGAATAACCTTTTCAAATCTTCCAAGTACCCCTTGATTAGTGGGAGAAGCTTCATCCACCTCCTCATATAATCTTAATGTATCTGTAGCAAATATTCGCTGATGACACTCGGGACAATATTGTTCCTCCTCAATATTATAAACTTCCAAATCCTTTTTCCCGCATCCATTTGGACATTTATGTAATATAATTTTATTAGTTTTCCCTTCTTTCCTAAAAGATGACAACCAAAATAGAGTGGATTTCAAGCTAGTATTCCTATCTGTTTTATCTTCTCTAATGCTTTCAAAATATTCATCTAAAGCCAATCTGAAACTTTCTCTCGTAGTATCCGCATCTTTATATTTTACATTACTACTCGGCAATACAAATGTTATCGTTTCTTTTTCATCTGTTAATTTGGCAACTTCAAAAGGATTGACGAATTTCGAACCTTTTAATGGTAATAAATCTTTATTTTTTAAAAGATAATTAACAAGTTTTACATAGCCAATATTGGTAAACGGAATATCTTCGCGTACTTGTGCCTCATAACTACTTGAATCTATTGTGATAATATTGTCAGGCAACTTGTCCGAATTGAAAATATTTACTTTTGTAAAAGCACTTGTAATTTCGGATATCTCTTCTCCGGTTGGCTCCCTCATATATGAGCAGCTTTGTAAAAAATCTAAAACATCAGGATTTTGTACGATATCAATATGAGAGGTTTTGTTAGCATCATTAATCATTTAAATTTTGCTCTCTCCTTATTCTTTCAGGGTCAAATCTATCTATTTGTATCGGAATCACAAATGGACTTGATAATGTTTTTACTCTGGCGAAACCTACATCTTGACTTCTAAGCAATGATTGACTGAAATCTGAAAAATCATAAAATTTTGCCAATTCACCTATTTCTTTTTCACTATTTAAATGCGTAACAAACCAATTCTCTGTATTAGCCAAAATATTAGGATGCACCGATGAAACTTCCTGGGTAGCATAAACTAAAGCTATGCGATACTTAGCACCCTCTTTTGCTAAGCGCGGCCAAGTATCAGTTAGTTCCATTTTCTTACCTATTAAATTGTGTGCTTCCTCAATATAAACAACGATATTAGGCGGTTTTTTTCCATCAGTAAATGCCTCCATAGATTTATTAAAAATATACTTAGCTATTTTTTTACTAATGCTTTCACGCAATATTGCATGTCCAACAGATAAATCAAGTATAACTATTTTCCCTTGAAGCAAATAATCATATATTTCCTGGGTTACCTCAATATTTCTTTCGGGTGTGTGATATTTGTTTACATCAAATAGAGCTTTAAAGCCAAAAATTGGAGTATCTCTATCATTCTTTCCCGCCAAAATATTTAGCAACAATTTACACTCGCTATCTAACCATTCATGATTGCTACTATTTTTAATAGTGTTTTCAAGGTTTACTTCACGTGCCTTCTCAAAAAACTCAATTGCTTGATCTAAATCAATACTTTGATTCGGATCAATGTTTGACCCAATTTTTGATAAAATATCCTTTGCAACCGTAAATTTTATTGTATAATTATGCGGAGGAAGAAATCTAGCTTTCTTTAATAATGCTTTATATATAGCAAGTTTTAAATTGTACCTAACAATCACATTCTTCTCCATACTATCAGGTCTGTATAGAGAAATATTCTTGAACGCTTTCAAATCATTCGACATATTGGATAAGTCCAGAACATCGCAAATTATTTGAAAACCTTCCTCAATTTGCTCATAAAAATTCGTTAAAAGAGGCTTAATTCCCTTTGTAGGAATCATTCGGTATCTAATACACTCATTAGAATAAATATCCGCTATTGCCCCTTTATCTTGCTCATTAGCATTAGCATATTCACCATTTATATCATAAATCAATTGTCCTATAAGCAGATTACATTTTTGTGAAATGCCTTTAACAACTGATATGGTCTGTTTTATCATATTGGATTTACCTGTTCTAGTCATACCTAAAACTGCCGTTCTGCGAGCAAGAAAATCTGAAGGCTGAATAGTAAATGGAACCAAATTAGTTTCTTCGGTTCTATGTAATCTATCTGTGGATGTATATCTTACAGTCCCAATTTTAAAAGGTTCAACTTCCCCTTGAATTCCTAAAGCCTTGAATTCGGACTTGGAACTCCTTTTCCTTATTGGATCAACATAATTAACGATCTGTTCAAGCGCTTTACCAGTTGGCATATATACATTTAACTTTAAAGACGTGTAAAATGTCTCTATATCACTACCTAAAACCAAATCTTCATTTTTGATATAAAACGTTCCTAAAACTCTACATTCTAAACCGCTAAATTGCATCTTGTTTTTTGTAAAGACATCATAATCTTCATCTTCACCTTCTTTGAATATAGCTTTCTGTTTTTGAAAGCCATCGATTTTAGTTTTTATCATATCATCATCTTGAGGCAACTTGCAAGATCCAATTACTCTAAATAATATTACCTGTTGATCAGCATCATCCGCCTCAGTAAATTTTTTAGGATTAAAAGAAGTCGCAACCAAAAAGGAATTATGGGGTATTCCTTTTATCTTTAGTTTCCATTCGTCATTAGTAACAATAAGTGCCTTCTCGTAATTTATTGAATAAACCCAACCAATAAAATTATCTTCCTGAATTAAATTAAGTAATTTATTTTCCACATCAATTTTGTTAATTATACTCATATAAAACTCCTCATCTTATGTCCATATTCAATTTATCTAAAATATCTTTGCTAGGCCAAAAATTATCAGATAAAGCTATAATTTCTTTATTTTTACCTTTGTTGGCTGCACTATGATTAATCTCATACCTCTTTATATATTTATCCTTGTACAAATCAACTATTTCTTTCTCATCATCATACGTTAGCATCCAAGGAATATTCAGTTTACATATTAATTCGGCAATATCACAATGGTCAGTCAGGGTAAAAAAATTTTTATACAATTCTTTCCCTTTTTTAAAATAAGGAGGATCAAAATATACAAAACTATTGTCACCATAAAGAGGCAAATAGTTAACTATAAAATCTCTTATCTCTTTATTATAGAGAATAATTTTATCTTTATAAGTTGATATCTTCTGAATTCTTTTAACCAAATCAGATTTATTGTATCTGGCATCAATCATATAATTACCAGTCTGATTGTATCCTCCAATGGGTCCAGCTTTAATTATTCCAGATCTATTGGTTCTATTCAAATAAAATGTTGCAAATGCTAATTCAAGTGAATATGTATTGTTTCGTTCAATATAAATCTTTTTTTGTTTCGCCCATTCTTCTACTGAAACCGGAGTATCCTCAATTAGCGATATTAATTTATCCACTTCATATAAAATAGCATTCCAAATTGAATAAATTGCAACATCGTAATCATTAATAACTATTCTATCAACTTTGTTATTAAAAAGTAGCGATAGGGCAACTCCTGCGCCCCCAACAAAAGGCTCAATATAAGTTCCATTTTTTACGCCAGAACTTTCCATTAACAAATTGACCAAAGGCGTTATTTTTGCCTTCCCGCCTGGATATCTTAACGGAGAATAATTCATATCACAACTCCTAATTAGTCTATTTTAAACTTTATCGAATCAATTAATGTATCAAATGTCATTTCTTTATTTGAGGCATCAATTAGATTAATTGAAATCTTCAATTTCTCTTTCTCTATCTCTTTGCTCTTTATAATTTCCACCATTCCATCGCTAACTTTTACATATAGTGATTTTTGATATTGCGTATGAGCTTGAATTTGAAACGGCTTAACATTAATACATATTAATTCTTTTACATAATTATCTTCTTGATCCTCAATATATATGATTTGGCTTCCTATAGAAGTATTATGATATTGCCAATTAATACTACCTTTATGAACTATAATTGATTTATTACTGTTATTATCTATGAGTATTTGTACGCAGCAAACTTGTTCCTTTTGATGACCATGTCGTAAATTTATAAATCGTATGGAATTATCTTTTACTGTAAGTAGAATTTTTTCACGATTAGCATAAATAAAATCTAAGTCATCTCTATTAGCTTTAAAGGTTGTAGCACCATGTCTTATATAAATATCACCCACTCTTAACATTACACTACCATTTTTTTGATAGTCTTTTTTTATTAAATACGGACGATCTACATTATTAACAATTATTAACGCCAAAAGCTTTTTCTCTTTGTAGGTGAATCTATAGAATTCCACATTTATAAATGGTTCACAGTACTCTTTAAGCACTTGATTTAATTCAGAAATATCCCTTATTTTTTCATAAGCAATATCAAATAGCTCGTAAGTATCTGCAACGCCAAATATTATGTATTTTTCCTCATTGCTTTGAGCATTAGCAAAACTAATGACATCTTTAATAAAATCCTGTGTTGCTTCTTTATGATAAAATTCTTGTTTAAAATCTACAAATTCTGATTCTTTTTGTTTTACAATTAAAGATATTAGCTTTTGTTCTCTAATTTTCTCTTTTTCCATAGTCGTATACAAAAACATCACCCAAAATAATTATCAAAACATGTTATCCAATAAAAAACACACCTGATTATTTAACATCAACGCGATTGTTTTCAACCTACTATCCGGCCAATTATATCTCGGATGCTTTTTGAATTTGAAGTTGATAAGTTTACGCAATTTTTCCTTTTGCGAATGCCCCATCAATTGCCTTGCGAGCTCTATAAAATCCGAATAAGTCGCGGGGACGCGTGTTTTAGCATAAGCTTCCCAATCCTGCAAATCGTCATCCATGGCGTATGTCAGTAATGACAGTCCATGGTCGAATAACGGTGCGGGGGCACAAATTGTATTCGTACGATTGTCTATCATAAATCCGAAATTGCCGAAATGCCTGTCGGTATTTAAAATAACGTCATCGAATACAATCATATCGACAAATGCGTCGTAATATTTATCACCAAGCGATTTATAATATTCGATTACTGCTTTGATACCGCCGTCTTTCACGATATTTCCAATCGGCATAAAAGAGTATTCTTTGCTTGTAAAAAGCTCACAAGTAGAGCACAACCGCCCTTTCCATTTGGATAAACCGTATTGCACGGCGTTAATTCCCATTGCTTCGGCGACTTGATAGGCATAATATTCGCAATACGGTTCATTGCCGGAATTTGCAAAACCTTCCGTCCCGGACTTATACAAAACAATTTTACCGTCTACTCTGCGCCAGCATTTGGCAAGCATCCCGTTTGTGGTGAATTCAGGCGATGAACGCAACGAAGATTTTTGAAAACTTCCGTAACCCGTAAAAGCGATATGCGAAAGCACGTTACTAAAACGGTTATCATACAAATTGTTATCCGCAAACTTTCCGTTAAAATTTTCTTCGACTACCCAATAGCAATCATTGAGAGAAAGTCCTTTGCAAAAATCGATGATTCCTTTAGTATCCTTTTCGTTCAATCCGAGTTTTGCAAGGAAATTCTGCACATATGCACGATTACTCGGAATTGTGCGGCGCTTTAACCATTTTGCCAAGCCGTGATCCGAAAGTTCCAAGTCCAAGGGTAATAAAGATTTATGCTCGTAGTTTACCGATAGAATATGCGCAGAAACTCCGTCGATATCTTTTTTCATATCGAAAGACAACAATTCTGTATCATATTGTTTAAGAATATAACTCATTGCTTTTTCTCTCCTTTTTCGGCAAGATTTAACAGTCTGTCATATTCATCGGGCGAAAGCAAAATTGCCGTCGGCACATTGTTTTTTAATACCACGATTTGTTTTTCATCTTGCAAGCGAGAAAAGATTTTCGAAGCCTGTCCTTGATTAAACATCGTAATCGGCACTAAATTATTCAGTAAATTTTTCTCCATTATGATTTACCTCTGCTTTCATTATAGCAAAATAAAAAAGAAATGTCAATAAGCATTTATATTGACATTAAAATTCGTTGTAAAAAAATCAATGAAAGTGTCCACTAAAAAGTCGTCAAGACATACTCCGTAGGCGGTATGCCCTTGCACGCGGTCGATCATTTAAATTTCGATATTTCGGCAGGCGAATTCGCCGTGATCTTGGGGCCGAGCGGCGCGGGAAAAACCACGCTTTTGAATCTCATCGGAGGAATGGATACGATAACCGACGGCGATCTGATGGTCAACGGCGTAAATCTCCGCACGCTTGGGCGGCGGCAACTGACCGATTATCGGCGGCACGACGTCGGATTCGTATTTCAATTTTATAATCTGATGCCGAATCTGAGCGCATTGGAAAATATCGAGTTGGCGATCGAACTTTGTAAAAACGCTTTTTCGCCGCAAGAAATGTTGGAAAAAGTGGGACTCGGAGATCGTATGCACAATTTCCCCGCGCAACTTTCCGGAGGAGAACAGCAACGCGTATCCATCGCGCGGGCTCTTGCAAAAAATCCGCAAATCCTTCTGTGCGACGAACCGACGGGCGCTCTCGATTATCAGACAGGCAAAAGCGTCTTGAAAGTATTGCAGACTATGTGCCGCAAAGAGAAAAAGACGGTCATTGTCGTAACGCATAATTCCGCATTGAAAGAGATGGCCGACAAGGTAATCTATCTGAAAAACGGGCGTGCAGAGCAAATCGAAAAGAACGACTCTGTTAAGGATATCGAGGAGATAGAATGGTAATGAAAGCGTATCTCAAAACAGTTGTACGAAACCTTCGCTCCAATGCGGGACGGTTCGTTTCCGTTACCATAATCATCTTTCTGGGCATTGCTTTCGTTGCCTGCCTTGGTACGCTTTCCCCGACGGTAACGCAATCCTATCGCAATTATCTCAACGAACAAAACGCGCCAGACCTGATCGTAAAGAGCACTTCGCCACAAGGATTTTCCGAAGAAGAGATCGAAAGCCTGAAAAATCGGGACGGCGTCGCCTGCACACAGCCGTTGACGGCGATGGAATTTAAATGCGATGCGGGCAACACGCGCGTCTATATTCTTCCCGTTTCCCGCATGCAGGTGAACGCGATCGGACTGACCGCGGGGCGCTTCCCTCAAAATGATAAAGAAGTACTCGTCGAACGCGCCTCCGATACTTTGCGGTCATATGCAGTCGGAGATAAGATCGCTTTGTTTGAAACGGAAAAGACCGTGGTCGGTATCGCTGCCAATCCGTTGATTTTTACCATGGACGGCGATTCAGATCTGCAAAACGGAGAACCCTTGGATATCATCGTTTATCTCGATTCGTCAACGATCTCGATGACCTTGCCCGTAACCGACGTTTATGTACAATTGGAAAGCAACGGGGAACGGGCGTTGTTTACCGACGGCTATCACAGACAGACTGCCCGTTACGCAGAACTTTTGGAAAACGATTACGGCTGCGCGGCTTTGACTTTAACGCAAAACAAGAGTTACGCCATGTGGCAGTCTTACAGCGAAAAGATCGACGTGATCTGCGCGATCTTTCCCGTATTTTTCATAGCCGTGGCGGCGTTGGTGGTATTGACTACAATGACGCGCCTCGTCGAAGAGGAACGTACCGTGATCGGCTGTTACAAGACGCTGGGTTACGGCGATGGAAAAATCGTATTCAAATATGCGGCTTTTTCCGTGCTTTCGTGCTTGATTTCATCTATCGTCGGGCTGCTCGTCGGAATTTTTTTACTTCCTCACGCTATATTCCCCGCTTTTTCCAGCGAGTTGTTTATGCCCGCTCTTGCGAGCACCTTGCACCCCGTTTCCGGTCTTTGGGCATCGCTCTTTATGTTTCTTGCCGTTTTGGGCGTTACGCTGTTCGTTGCGTTTCAGGATGTACGATGCCGGCCTGCCGAAATCCTGCGCCCCAAGGCGCCTAAGGCGGGGCGGAAAATCTTTTTGGAAAAATTACCTTTTCTTTGGAACCCCCTGCCCTTCCGATTTAAATCGGCATTGCGCAACCTGTTCCGCTACAAAGCGCATTTTATAATGACCGTCGTATGCGTTGCAGGATCTACCGCGCTGGTCTTTGCAGGTTTTTCCCTTTTGAACGTATCAAAAGGCAACGGTTCAATCGCAATGATTTCCGCATTTATCATCGCTTTTGCCCTATTATTGTGCGTATTCGTCATTTACAATCTCACGAATATGAACATCGGCGAACGCAGGCGGGAGATCGCCACACTGAAAGTGCTCGGTTATCGCGACGGCGAGGTGACGGGTTATATCTACCGCGAAATATTTATCATGGCGTTCATCGGCGCCCTTTTAGGAATTCCTCTCGGCTGCGCGCTCGTCGGTTTCGTATTCGCTTACCTCGATTACGGATCGTTGGCGGATATAAAATGGTGGTCATTCGTTTTATCTGCCGCCGTCGTACTCGTGTTTATCGGTTTAGTCGATCTGCTTTTGTCACATAAGATCCGCGCCGTAGATATGACATCTTCTCTCAAATCCATAGATTAAGTTGACTTTGCACGACAATTATTTTCCGAAAGCATTGACTTTTTTTATTGAATATGCTATGATGATATCAAATTATAATGTAAAAGCAAACTCGCGGGAAACCCGAGGACGCAAAGCTATGGGTCTACGTCTTCGAAAAAAAGGATAAGACAGCCGGTTGCCATGAAGCACTTTTTCGTTTCATGGCTTTTTTATTTATTGGGATTCGGGAATACGTCTATGATCAAAGGCAGCACAAAAAAACTGATTTTCGCGGCGGCGGCTCTTTTCGTCAGCCTGTGCCTGGTTTTCGGCGCGGTTTTTGCCTGGTTCACCACGTCCGATTCCGTGGGCACGGACGGTCTTGACTTCGGCGTTACAGGCGACGACAGCAACGGCGTGACGATTACCAGCATCAACGGCTCGAAACCCGACGAAAAAATCATTCTTTATCCCAAAGGAACGTTGACAGTCGGACTGAAAATTACGGACGACATCAAAAATTTCGGCGTTAAACTTGCCGCAGACGCAAGGGATGACAATTTTAATGCGTTTTTTGCCGCAAGAGAAGATCTTCTTTTCGGCGTTTACGAAAAAGGCGAAATTATTTCCGACGCGAGCGGAAACACGGCGGAATACTGGCGCAATTTCGACGCGGCCGCGCCGCTTTCCTCTCTCAGCGAAACCGAGCGGCTCTCCGCGCAAGTCGGATTTTTACACGAATTCGCCCTTCAAAATTCTCTGCATGACGCGATGCAACTCGTTGCCGTCGTAAACGAAAAGGAATATCCCTTGACAAAGGAAAACGACAACGAAATCTATCGCAATTCCGAGTTGACGGTTCTTGCAAGCGCTACGGAGTTCACTCTTTACGTACAATTCGGAACCAACGGCTTTACGCCTGAAATTCAACTGCCCCCCGATGTCCTTCCGCATTTTGAAAGCGGAACCTATCGCGCGCTCAATTATAATTGTTTTCTCAATCACGAAATCAAATTGTCGTTTGAAAACGGCAACGTATAATATTGGTGCCATGAAAAAATTAACCGCTTCAATTAAATCATTGATCGTTTTGCTACTCGTCTGCTGCCTCTCGGCGGTCGGCGTGGTTTTTGCATTTCTAAATCAATCCGTTCATCGCGGCTACCCCGTTCATATTCAGGGCACGAATATTTCATTCAAACTAAACGGAAAAAATTATCTCGATCAGATAGGCGAATCGGAATTGGGGCTTTACAAAAACCGTTCGCAGGAAGTAGACGTGCAAGTGGAAGTCACGGGGTCGGACAGCGTCGTCGCCGATTACCGCGTTTCTTTCGAACTCGAAACGGACGGCTCCGACGCGGACGTAAAACTTTCGCAGGCGATCGAGGTTTACGCTTTGCGCGGCGCTCGCTACGAATTTATCTGTATGCTCGATCAGATCGGCAAAACGGATGACGGCGGCGCCCCCTTCTATACGTTCGGCGGTCAAATGGTGACCAATTACAGCCATTCTTTGCCCTTTTGTTTCGTCTACTCGGGCGAAACCTCCGCAGAGTACGACGAAATAGCCCAAAACGGCGGCTTCACGCTGCGCGCCGAGGCGACCGCCGATATCGCGGGCTCCTCCGCCGATTATGTATTCGCGACCGACAACGATACTTTTGCCGATCATTTTACCGGGCAGGACTCCGTAAACAAGACGATCGTTTTGACGGACGATATCGAAGTTGCCGCCGCGCTCGTATCCAAAGGAAAAGTCGGCATCGATCTGAACGGTCACACGCTCACCCTCCATGCGGATCTGAAAATTTCCTACTCTACGGGAACGGAGGGGCTCGGGATAATCAACGGCAAGACGGGCGGCGGCATTGCGGGCACGGGGCGTTACAAAATTTCGGGAAACGACTGTTATCTCATTGACGACGCCCTTGTTGCGAAAATCGATTATCCCGTCGACGATACAAATGCGGAAAGTATATTCGGCAGCCTTTCATCTATTCTGGATACGCGGCTGAAATCGCTCGATAACGAAAAGCCCTATTATCACGAAGACGATCTCTCCGCTCTCTTCGACGGGCTGAACTTCTATCGGGATTATAAGGAATTTTCAGTCTCTTACGGCAAAGATTCCGTGATCGGCACAGTCACGAACGCCGACGGCACGTCGTACACGGGCATCGTGCCCGACCCGCAGCAGACTTCGCGCTACGCCTATTCGATCACCCTATCCTATCAAAACAGTTACGGCAAAACTTTCGGCGGCTACATCAACGTTTTGGGCAGCAGTTTGAAATCGATCGCCGACGATCTGATGACGGCGCTGCCCGCCATCATCGATTCTTCCGTATTCCTGCGTTCCTACGATACAAGAACCGCGAGCCATATCGAATGGATCGTGGACGACGCCATGGATGGATTTTTATTCAATTCTTTGGGTACGTACCGCCCGAACGGGTTAAGCGGACTGATCGACAAAGCAGAAACTTTCCGCGACAGAGGCGTCGGAATCTACATTAAATTATCAAAAGGCGCGCAAACGGAAGTTTTCTATTACGAAAGAAACGCGGAAATACTTTCCGCGTCAGAGCGTACCGCGCTTTGTTACGAGAACGAGCCCATCGTGTTGCGTCAAAAGGGTCTGGACAATTCGGGAATTGATACCCTCTACGACTTTTACGACGCGATCTCGCAGACTTATCGGCAGAAAGCCGAGATCTCGGGAGTATCCGTAAAGTTGCTGCATTCGGATACGGCGTCGTCCTATCTGTCCGTCGCGACGAGCGCGAGCGACGCGAATTTTGCGACCGTATCCATTGCCGGCCGCGCGTCCATTCCGCAAAACTATGCGGGCGAAGCGGAAATCGAAATTACGTTTACCTATGCCGACGGCAAGAGCCATACCCTCCGGACCGCGGTCAGCGTGCTCGGAGAACTCGCTTACGTCACGCGTTACGACGTTTCTTACCGCCTGCAAAATTCCTTTTCGAACAACGCGTATATCGACGGCGATGCGTATTATTTCTACGCGCCCGGCGCTTTACAGCCGCGCGCAGACGGCAAGAGCGTACAGGTGCTCGTCGATTATGAAGCCGAACAGTCCGCGCAAGGATTTGTCATTATAACGTATGAATACGTGCCCATTCGAGCCGAAGACATACAGGATCAAATTGCCTATTTCATCAAAGAAGGCGAAAAATACAGTCTGTATCAAGGCGAAATTTCTCCGCTGCCCGACAGAGTAACTCTGTACGAACGCCGCGCGAATATAGAAATATTGCCCTCTCGCATTCCTACGCTGGACGAAACGACCGTCTACTTTACGTCTACTCTCTATACGCTGCACGCCGACGGAACACCCTATACCGACGATAACGGAAATAAGTTATACTACGACGCCGTGACGGATACGGCCGCGCCGCTGCAATATAAATTGACGCTTACCGTACAGGGAATTATTCAGAACAGCGACGCGCATATCTCGGATTATTCTCTTTACACCATGCTCCGCGACTGTTTCGACGCAAACAAAGACGGGATCATCAGCAGCGGCGAGGCGCAGGCGGATTGGAACCGGGTGCTCGCGCGCGGTTCCTCTTATGCAAAATCGGTTACCGTCAACGGCACCGTTTTTCGCTATCTGGACTTTTCGGGCGTAAACTTCTCCTCTTTAAAGGGAATAGAATATTTCGTAAATTTGCAGGGGCTCTCTTTCGACTCCTCGTCGATCACCGATATCGCCTGTCTTTCTTCGCTTACACAATTGAATTATTTAGACCTTTCCGACAATGCGATCACGGATATTTCCGCTTTCGCTTATTCGGATGCGTTGCAATATCTGAATCTTGCGGACAATCAGATTACGAGTATCGAGGCTCTTCGATATCTCCCCGTTCTAGAAACGCTCGATCTGACCAACAACAAAATCACGGATTTCGATCCTCTGACCGTAACGGATTCTTTAATATCTCTGACGCTGACGGGTATGAAGAACGCAAACGGGCAGACGTTCGACAACGACCCCGCGACGTTGTATTCCCTCGCGACCATTCAGATCAACAATCCTACCGTAACGTTCGTTTATGATCAAAACATTTTGATCGGACCTTCCGCCCTGATCGCCGCGAAAGTCATTCACGACGTCGAAGAAATTAACCGCGTCAACCAGACGCTCTACCTCCCCACTACCTATTATTATTCGGACGGCAGCGAAATTTTCGCCTATAAACTGAATTGGTTTGCCGACGACACGCAGACCAATCTTATCTTTCAATACACCGACGGCGAGTACAGCGGTTATACCGTCAGCGCACCGCTCTTTGAAAAACAGGTGACTATACGCCTGCAAATCCATTTGCCGAACAGCACGAATTATTACACGGTCAGCCGTTCTTTTACGCTGACGCTCGAAACTTCCGCCTCGAATTACGACAATGCGTACGTCTATAACCCTTCTCTGGATTATTATATTTCCGCAGAAGAGGCGTTTCCCGACCTCGCGCTCCGCAATAAGGTATTCGATACCTTCAATAAAATCACCGGGCAGGCGATCGAGATCAAATTAAAAGACGGCTCCGTGATCACCTATAACGAGACCGCCGTATTGTCCGCCGCCGATTATGAACGCTGCATGGCGGCGCAGACGAACATCGACTGGTCGAACGCGGGGATCCGCGATCTGAGCGGGATCCGAATTTTAAAAGATCTTCTGACGCTCACTCTCGACCTATCGGGCAATGCAATTATCAGTCTGGAACCCGTTGCAAGCCTCACTTCGCTTACGGGACTGATCCTCGGCGGCAAAAATTACGATTTTTCCGAACTGTATTCGGCAGATAAACTTACGACGCTAAAGATGCTCGACGTTTCTAAAAGTTACGGCCTTGACGAAGAGAGCACGTTGAACGCGCTCTATCAGGTGTATCTGAACAATTCTTCCGTTTCGGTTTATTTGAAAAACTCGTCGCAGGTCTGGGATCCTTATGAAACGCTGCTGCCGAAAAATATCCGCAATTTGCCGTCAGTGCTCGCGTTCGTCAATTTGAACGAGAGTTATCCTATTTATGGCAGTGCCGACGCGACTTCCTTTGATTTTACTTTTTACGATCAACCCTCCCCCCTGTCCTTTACGGTCGACAGCGTGACGATCTACGAAAATCAAAAAGCAAATATCACAAAAGGCACTTATTTTCAATTTGATTCGAACGCCATCAAATATATTAAATTATACGGCTGGTCGGAATCCGCTTTTTTAAAAATTTCGATCAGCGCGAACGACGGACATTTAAACGGCGACGGAACTTTCTTATATGTCACGGGCGAATATTATGTTCAATTAAACGCGCAAGACGCAGGCTCGAAAATATTTGTTTATAACGATTCGAAATATCCGGAAGATTTTACGGTAATGACTTTGTCCGAGTTATTTGTTTCGCGCGACTTAAGAGAATATTTATTAGGCAGACAATACGGTCATTTTAATGGAAGCGATTATTTTAGAATTAAAAAAACTCCCGAAGATAAAAACGGAGACGGAAAAATCCAGTCCGACGAAGTCACTTTAAATTTTATTCTCAACAATCGGGATAACAATCCAAAAAAATATTTTGTCGATGATTATGGAAATTACCATATCGGTGTTCAAGGAGTCAATGATAATCTATCGTTAAACAATAATAATTTTACGATCAACGGCGCCTTTGACCACGGAGAAAATTTTTTACACGGCTTAAAATACTTGCCCGGCGTAAAAAATTTGACGATCTCTCGCGACGCGAATCTCGGCGACGGGTCAGAGTTAGTCAACATAACAAAACTCACTTTAAATTATTCTGCGGTGGATCTGACGACCATTACGCAACCATTACCCCTGTTGGAAAGCCTTACCATACAGAATTTCAACTCTTTGATCGTCAACGCAAAAGCAATGAAATATTTTCCTTCGCTTACCGCTTTGACAATCGTAGGAAACAATTCGGGATATTTACAGGATTTCACCTTTTTGGAAGGTCTGATAAATGAAGACGGGACATCGATGATTCGCAACCTAACCATGCAATCGGTCATCCAAAGCAACGCGAACATCGGCATCTCCGTTTCAAATGCGGAGTTTGTCAAAGAACTCTACATTGCAGCGGGAAACGCCCTTTCCTCGGCGGACAACACCTTAACGACTCCCTATGGCGGACTGTCTTTCAAGGTTGGAACGGCAAACAAAAATAACGATACGGGTGCATTCTTTATCGTTTTGCCTGACGGCACATACGGTACAGCCGCCAAGAACACGGCGAGCGCGCTCGTTACAAGTTGGACGGCGCCTGCAAACGGCAGTTTCGACACGACGAGATCGGAGGCGCAAAACTATGCCACGGTCACGAACGCCATGCTCGACATGGGATTACAGTATAAACAGCCTGCCGCCGAAACTTTCTATTGGCTAAATAAAAAAACGTACAGTTTGCCCATTTCCACTGTACTGACGCTGCCCAAAACCACGGGTGCCACGTGGTTTGCTCTGCAATATGACAGTACGATTTTACGTTCGTATGACATAACCTGGCGCGTACTCGTCAATACGAGCGACACAATGGATAACGCGGGTACGGACGGCGGAATGCTTTTATCCGATTCACTCACACAACTCCCTTGCGGTACGCTGACAGCGACTGCGAACGAATATGTGTTCACTCTCACGGCAAACTGCTATGTGGTAATTTTGGGGCTTGTCTCGCCGCCGTCGGGCGTTTCGGGAAATACGTATAGTTATGTTTATCATTTCGTTTCGGGGAGCGGCGACGGATTTTATAGCAACGTGGAGGATTATAACCTTCGCGCAACTTTATTTGCCTCCGCCACGCAGGACTCAAACAAACAAATTATAGACTTCAGCGACAGCAATGCGGTTTTTCTATATAAATTTACGAATAATAAACTCACAGAAAATCGTATCGGAACGGTTTTCGATCCTCTGCCGAACTGTACGGATAAACCGAATTATCCCTATAAAGTTTACACTTTAAAGGGATTCACGAAAGTTCTTTCCGCGACCGACGGACTGACAAAAGACTGGGGCTCCAAAATCATAAGGCTCGGTTTTTCCGATCATAAAATCACGGACATTTCCGACCTGGTACAGTTGCGGGAGAATAACAGCGCGATATATACTTCTTTGCAATCGTTGGATCTTAACTTATTGACGCTCAATCTGCCCGACGGTTTCTCCGCGGCGTTCCCTGTTTTGACAGATCTCAGCGTCAGCGGCAATATCGCTTTCACGCCCTACGATCTTCAAAAACTTTGGAGCGGCACGAGTGACAATCCAAGTTCCACGATCCGATTACTTTATATCGACGGCACGCGCTGCCGCGCCTCTTATGACGCGCTTGTGCAACTGTGCGCGATCGCAAGCGGAAATGCTTCCAAGAGTTTTTCCGCGCTCGCCTGGAACAGCACGGAGGCGAACACCGTGACCGCTGCCGAATTGCAGGTGTTTCAAAATACGATCGGACACGAGAATTCCGTGACCGCTCTGAACGGGACGCTGACGAGCAGTTCTTCCCTGACGGACGGATCTGAAACCGCGCTCATCGGCGGCATCGGTTATACGTACACTTGGGAGGCTTATACATTCTTTACCGCGCGCTCGGTTTCGCAAAACCCCGTAGACACGACCGTCGCGGTGAGCAGTAACGCCAACGCGCAGTTTGTCGGGGTGCGTTTTCCTGTACGATTTTCAAGGCCCGACTCTACGAGCGTTCTGTATATAGCGGGCGACGAGGGCGATCATGATATTTCATATTTCGATTCCCAACTTGTCAGTTATCTTTTTGCCAATAATTGCTTTACCGAAACAGTTGCCAACTCCAACCGATGGACGTTGAATCAAAGCGTTACCGTTGAAACAGATATCGGGATCAGCGATTTGAAAAATCTGCATTTATTGCAAAACGGCGCGTATGGCGTGACCGTCGCAGCAGGCACCAACCCGCTCGCATATAAAAACGAAACGTATACGGTAAAAGAAAATAAATTGCCGACTCCAGGCGGTACGGTTTTCAAATTTTTGTCTGTCGATCTCGTGAATTTGGATAAACAAGGAACCATCAAAGACTTTTTATATTATGACTCGATAGATTCCGTCTATACGGTCAAACTCCCCTCATATCTTTGGATGGGCGGCAACAGAGAGATAATCGTCTGGTCGATATCGGGCAATATTTCCCAAACCGACGCGCAAAACTACATTACCTTTACGACCGATGCCGACGGCGCTATACTCATGATCATCGACAGTTCCAAAATCCCCGCAAATGCGGGAGTCGGAGAATATCTCCATACGCTCACGGCTACCGTCAACGGCACGTCGCAGAAGTCCGAGTTTACCATTCGGCACGGAGCGGAAACTTCAAACGCGGCGATCTATTACGATACGTATGTGCAGGTCGCAGTTGTGAACGGTCAGATCGTCTTGCAGAATGCCGCGGGCGAAACGTATTATGTTGTAGAAGGCGTTACCGCGCCCGACGCCACGCTCTATCTTTATAACAATAAGTTTTATACGCAATATCGTTCCGGCGCGGTGGAAATCCCCGTCGTATTCGCATCTACGATCATTCAGAGCGGACGTTTCCGCGACTGGCTGCAAACGACGAAATTGAACAACGACGAGGGAAAAGTTTTCGGCGATTCAGACGCAGTCAACGGATATATCCTTTCGAAGTCGTTTATCGGTTCTGTCACCGCTCTGTCTTTCGGCAATTTCGGAGAAACGAACTCAAAAGGCATCACCTCGATTTCAGGTATCGAAATTTTCTACAATTTAAAAAACCTGACCGCGGCGGCGGGCGCATTTTCGAATATCGAGGCGCTTTCATCATTACATTTGACATCGTTCGTATATGGAAATTCAGATGTCGGCATTACCGACTTCCGTAATTTCATCATCAATGATTTCACGCCCCTTTTAAAAGGATCTCAAAATACGCTCGAAACCTTTTCGTATAACGGATTGGGAACGACGCAGATGACCGATCTAAATTTCCTGCTCGGATTTGCTAAACTGAAAACCGTGAACATAGCCACAAGCACTTCGCTCGCCGGCAATGCGAACGGATTGTCGTATCTGCGCACTTCTTCTTTCCAATATTTGCTGAACGCGCTCCATGATAAGGGCGTAAACGTATTCGTCCACAAGGAATTGGCCGTTAAATTCGGATTGACTTACGACACGGATTTGAAAAACGGTACAAACGTTTATGCGCTCGTATCCTCGGCAGACTTTGCGCAAGCGTCGGAAATTCTTTCGCGATTCGCGGGAACAGAACAGACGGTAACTCTGGAAAACGGATACCGTCTGACCGCGGATATAAGTAATTACGCGCAGGAAGGTAACAACATTATCATGAAACTGCCCGCGGCGATCAACCGCGACGGGACGCTGTACCGCATCGAATGGAAACGGGCAAGCGCCAACGTCGCCGTAAACGGTTATTATCTCACAAAAGCACTGCAAATCGGAAACACCTTATTCGACGCCGATATCCCGCTTACCGCCTCGCAGGCACAGACGATTCTCGCTTCTACAGAGTACTATGCCGCGCAGAAATCGGGCGAAACGCTCCTATACTCTTCCGTGACCGTTCAACTGACAAATCCCGCTGTCCCTGAATCCTGCATAGACGCGCGCGCGGTATGCCGCATATTCAGCGACGGATACGCTTACGAAAGAACGTTTACATTGTCCATGAGAGGAAATACGCTATGACACGCAAACGCAAAATCTTAATAATATTGCTTGTTCTCGCGTTTGCGCTGTCGGCGATCTCCTTCGGCGCGGTCTACGCATACAACGTGCTGGTCCGTTACAATTATAACGTAAAGGCGGAAACGCCCCTGCTTTCGGCCTCTGTTTCCGAGGACGGAGCGACGCTCACCGTGACCAATGCGGGCGGCGCATACACGACGAAATGCGACGTTATTCTGACGATGGAAGGCGCGGGCACGCTGAACGCACAGGCACCCGATCTGCTCGTAACCTATTCGGAAAACGGCAAAGAGCGCGTTCGCTCCGTCTACAAAAATCTCGCACTGAACGGTAGTTCGACCGACTTTCATATCGAAAGCGCGAGCGCCGTCGAAATTCTGGCCGTCCGTCCCGCGGAGGCTGCGTATAACGGAGAAACGGTCGAATACCGCAACGCTTATGTTTCCTCGACGCAGGATCTGAAACTTTTAAACACGCAGGAAAATTATAATAATCCCTTTGAATTTATCGGCAACGCGCTTTCGAAAAATACCGTGGCGTATGCGGTCTGCCTCATCGACGATATTACGCTCGACGAATCGCTGACGCTGAACTTCCCCTGTTCCCTCGATACGCTCGACAGAACCCTTACGCTGCAACACGATCTTACGATCCGCCATTCCTATGCGGGACGGTTTTATCTTGCGGGGCTAAAACCCGTCGCCATAAGCGACGGCGTCACTTTTACCGTGATCGCTCCCAAAGGGTATTACGACGTTTCCGAAACGCTCGGATTGAACGAACAGAATTTTATCGGCACATTCGATTATGCAACGTACGGCGACGAAATTTTAAACGACGCTTTGAACTTTGCAAAAACATTTATTCCCGAACGCGTCTGTAAAAGCCTGCTCCTTCCTATGCAATATCAAAGTTTCGGCGTAAACCTCTATTATGAGTTCGCAGATACAAAAATTCCTTTTTACGGTGAAATTTCCGAAAAAGGCGCACTGCAAAGGAAAGAAACGACAGAACGTTACATAATCACCATTACGGCGGAGCGAGGCGGAAAAAAGCGCGTCGCTACGGCTGATTTCCGAGTGATCGGTACGGGCGATAGCGCCTTTTCGGAAGTTTTGGGCGAAGTCCTGTCCGAGCGGATTTACGCCGAAAGCGAGGATACCGAACTCCTGTCCGTCCTCGGCGAGCTATGCGCCGCAGGCGATTTTTCGCAGGCATTTACGCTACAAATTTCCGATAACTCGGCCCTTCCCGAAAACGACGAAAATACGGTGAAATTTTTTGCCAACGGCACGGCGGCACAGAGCGTACAATTTGTTTACGACGCCGCAAACGGCTATCTGACGGCCGATTCGGTAAAAATCGAATCATTTTTCTTAAGAAGAGGCGCGCTCCCCGTTGCCGAAAGTATCACGCTGACGTTGATCGTAAATTCGGTCAGCACGGAAAAAATCTTTTCCGTCAGACAGGCGATCGTCGAAGAAGCGCTATATTATCTGCGGGATTCTTCGCCCGCGTTCATCACCAATCAGCCGTACAGCGTGCTGAATCTTCGCGCGGACGGCCTGTACCTCGGCAACACCAAGATCACTTCGTCGAAACTCAATTTAACGGCTCTGCGCTATTGTCTGGTCACGTCCGACGGTACGACGGATACAACCGTCGACGCAGCCGCTTATTTCACGCTCGGCGATGATGGGCTGACGCTTTCGCTATTAACTGATCAGACGGAAATTCCGAAAAATTTATACCTTAAGTACGAATGCGCGTTTTCGGGCGAAAATGCGCCGCGCATTTTAAAACAGCGCGTCGTACAGGCGATCCCCGGCTCTGGCGGCGAAAATACGGGATTCGAGAGCAACAACCCTTTCGACGCTCTGTTTTTAAGTTCGGAAGTCAACTGGTTGGAAGGCGGAACGTTCGAAGTGCCGCCCACTTCTTCATCCTATTTTGCCGACATCGAGATCCTCAGCGTCGGCGGCGAAACCTACAACGCGGCAAAACATAAACTCTGTTATCTCGATTATTCCGGAAACGAGTTCGCACACGCGGGAAACACTTATTATAAGATCATCGAATTTACGACCGACCGAAATTATGTTCCCGATTCCAACACGCCTGTAAAGGTGCGCTGCACTTATCTGGAATCGGAAACCGAAAGCGTAGTGCTTACGCAGGATTATACGTTTACAATACACGGTATTTTCAAATGCGGCGATAATTCCGAATTGGTCGGCGATAAATCGGGCTACACCCCTTACGTATTCGAAGACCAAACCTTTTATCAAATGACGATCTCCTTGCTCGACGCCGTTTACGTTTCCGAACTTTCGGACGGCGCGAGGCTTATCCTTTCGGACAGCAAATATTTTCAAGGCACGCTCGATTACTCGAAACTTTCTTCTTTGGCGCCCGCAGAGGGCGTGCGTCTCGACGGAATCGAACGGCTCGCGAACAGTCCGAGCATAAATTTTCACGGCGTGAAGATCGCGGATCTTTCCGCTTTTGCCGCCTACGAAGGCTCTGCCTTAAAGACGCTGAATTTATCGGACTGCGCGCTTACGGACGGCATACTGTACGGGCTTGACGCCGAAAACTCCTGGATTTACGGTCTGCATCTGATGAACGCCGACCTTTCCGCCAACAGCGTTTCCCGCACCGATAAACTTTTGGCGCGAACGGTCGCAAGCCTCGATCTGTCCTCGCAGAAAAACGGCTGTTTAAGCGAAATCGGCGGATTAAATAACTTGATGGAACTGACGAACCTTACCCTGTCCGACAATGCGATCTATAGGTTCGAGACGCTAAAAAATCTGAAAAACCTACGTATTTTAAAGATAGACGGCAATCGGTTGAACGATCCCATGTACGGTACGGACGGCGCGTTGAACGTGCCCGTTTACGTGTGGATGATCAAGACGAACGCCGTCGGGATCTACGCGCAGAAAGACAGCGACGTTGCTTTGAAAATTTCGGACGGAAATGCAAACAAGTTCAGCGAAGGCGGCTGTATCGATACGAAAACGGCGGCGGGCTGCGTTGCGCTCAACGCTTTCGCCATGCCAACGAAACTGTACAGCCAAAATGCGAAAACGAAGTTGGAAGCGGATATCACAGGCTTGAACGTCTCCGATTATCGTTTTCGATTTTCCGATCTGAACGGCGTTACCGATAATTCTCTTACCTATATTGTGGACTATGCGAACTCGTCTGTAATCAGCGGTACCCTTACCGACGGCGCGGCGTGCTGTTACATTGTGGCGGCGACAGATCTGAGCGGCAATGTTACGGCGTACAGAGAATTTTCCGTCACTGTTTATTACGCGGAGGTCCAGTCATGAAAAACCGCAAAAAAATAATGATCGCATCTTTTGCCCTCGCCGCGGCGCTGCTCGCCGCCGCGGGTACGATATTCGCTTGGTTCATCAAGCCGCAAAGTTCGGTGGTCGTAGTCACCGGCGACGCCAGATTACAGGCAAGCGGATATTATGCCGTAGTTTCGACGGAAGAGAGCGCCGTCCCCGAATATAGACCACTCGACAAAACAAGTCTTACAAAAATTACCGACTTAGACCAAAACCACTATATCGCTTTCCTTTTCGACGTGACGAATCAGACCGAAACGGACGTCAATCTTTCTTTGCGGCTCGGAGAATTTTCGGAATATATTTTCAGTTTGTTTTCCGATTACCGTGCGGAATGCGGCGAGCAGTCCTCCGCCGCGTTTACGCCTTCGGAAACTTTGCTGAATAATGCGATGGCGCTCGCCGCCGCGCATACCGCAAAATTCACGCTCTCTTTCGACGATTTCAATTACCGCTATGCCGATGTTACGGAACAAACCGACGTCGCCCTATCGACGGACGGTTATCTGTGGCGATACGCCTTTTCCGAAAAAGTCGCGGAAAATATCCCGCTTGCACCGCAGCAGTCCCTTTCGCTATGCTTTTCTATGGTCATTCGCCAATCGATGGAAGCAATCGACGCTTACCGCGGCTGGCTGTGCGGAACCGCGTCCCAGACGGGTTACGGGCAATCTCGCTGCGCTAATCTCGGCTACACAAAAACTTTCGACGCGCTGACAGAAAATGAACGGGCGATCGTAGACGCATATCTTGCCTTTTTCATGCAATGCGAGATCGACGCGCTGAATGCAGACGATCTGACGAACGCACAGTTCAATCTGGATATCGATTATTTTGAATTTATCGGCGAGAATGCATAAATTCGGCATAAAAAAAGACGGTCAAAAGACCGTCCTTTTTTATACGCCGCGTTTTTCGTCGATATATGTCGCTTCCAGATCGGAAACGTGCATGAGCACGGCGAGAGGATATTTATCGTACGCCTCGCTGATGGAAGGATCCCAGCCCTTGACACGGGTATCGAATCCGCCCATGTGCCAGTTGATCGCCATCGCCTCTTCGCGCGTCAGGCGCATGAAACTGCTGATGATATAAACGGACTTTTCACCGTGGCCGAAAGGAAAAAGTTCTTCCCTAGCATAATAGGGCCTGCGCACCCATTCGCCGTTTTCTTTGACGTTGCGGAAATCCTGTTTGTAAAAATCGATCTTACAAAGATCGTGCAGCAAACCGCAGACGGCAATAGATTCGTGCGGTACGCGTTCCTCCCAGATTTCGCCGTATTCGTTCTGCACGGCAAACAACAGCCTCTTATATGTATTGACGCTGTGTTCGCACAGTCCGCCCTCGTAGGCGCAGTGATAGCGCGTACTTGCGGGCGCACGGAAAAAATCCGATTTGAAAAGATATTCCCGCAATGCCGCGGCGCCTTCGCGATGGATACAGGCGTCGTAAATGTTTAAAAATTCTTCTTGTTTGTCTTTCATTCGTCACTCCTTTGCGTTCAGTTTACCATATCTTTCGGCGCATTGCAAGCGACTTATCAAAAACAGCGTAAATTTAATCGAGCGGCGTTACGCTCAAACGGAGGCGAAAGGATATTTCTTCGTTCGGAGCGATTTTCGAGTAGTGAAAACCGTCGTCCAATTTCGTCGTGCACGGTTCGAGTCCGAGCGCGTAATCTCCGCTCGCCATGCTCTTCCACTGCACGAATTCGGGAAGCATATCGCCAGAATACGCGAGGCTGAAACGCTTTTGAATTTTCTTGTTTTCCAGAGAAACGCAAGGCTCTTTCAGCCGCAAAAAATAACAGGTCTCCTCCTCTTCGGGCACGGGCGCGGTAATGATACTCCTTTGCGCGGCACGTTCTTTTGCCCATGCCGTGCGTGGAATTGCCTCTTCGATCTCCGCTCTGATCTCGGCGCCCTCGTCCAGCATGGGATAGCCCACGTTCACATGATACAAAAGGCAATAATCCTCTTCGCGGAATCCGAGATTGACGAGCGTATCTTCCAGAGTGACCATATCGGAACCGATATCTGAATAAATTCTGCGTTTCAAGAGCAGATTTTTTCCGAACAGCGCGGTGTCGGAAATCTCGCCTTCGACAAAGATGCCCCTATTTGAACTTTCCGCGCGCGTGATCTTTGCAGCGCGGCCGTGCAAGGTTCCGTGCAGAGGAAATCCCTCGCGCGCGCCCACGCTGTCCAAACCGCAGGTATAGACCATGCCGCCCTCGAACCGCTGCAAAAAATCGCCCTGTTCGGCTTTAAACCCGTTTTTGGACACAAAAGAGATATTTTTTCCCTCGCAGTATAACTGCATTATGTCCAAAGCCTTGCTCTCGTTGAGCAGAAACCGAATTTTGCCGTTGTCGCAATCAAGCACGCGAAGACCGTTCGCTCCGCCCTCGGTCAATGTATATCGACGCAAGGACGCGGCCTGCTGGAAATTTGAAATTTTCGCGTCCACACTACGCCTCCCGCCCGCTGAATACACGGAGCGTACGTTCGGCGTTTGCCGCCATGGCATTCTGTGCACGAAGGGCCAGATCATGGTAGAAACCCGTTTCTTTTTCCTCGGTCTGCGCCTTTGCAGCCGCGTAGCCCGCATACGACATATAGGTATAGTAGTTGATCTTGGAAATGCCGCGGGCGATAACTTCGCGGTACTGTTCATCACTGATGCCGCTGCCGCCGTGCATGACGAGCGGCGTATCCGTGCGCTTTGCGACCTCGGATATTACGTCCATATTGAGTACGGGTTTGGTCGCATAAATTCCGTGCGCCGTACCGAAAGCGATGGCGAGCGCGTCGATATCCGTACGGGCGATGAAATCGGGTACGAGCGCGGGATCGGTATAGAGCGCACTGCCGCCGCCGTTTCCGCCCTCACGGTTGGGAAGGCGTCCCAATTCCGCCTCGACGTCCGCGCCGTGCGCGTGCGCGTAATCCGTCACCTCGCGCGTGCCGCGGATATTCTCTTCATAAGAGAGTGCGGAACGGTCGATCATGACCGAGGTAAACCCCAAATCGATGGCGCGCTTGCAGTATTCGAAATCTTCGCCGTGGTCGAGGTGCACGCACACGTTTACAGAACTTGCCTTTGCAAGCGAGAGCATGACGCGACCTATCCTTTCGAGGGGCGCGACGCTCTCATGAATCTGGGCGTGCGACACGATGACGGGCACGTTCAGTTTTTCCGCGCTGTCCAGAACGGCGAGCAGACATTCGAGATTGGGGGTATTGAACGCGCCGACCGCCATGCCGCGCGCTTTTCCTTCCTTTAAAATTTCTTTCAATCCGACTAACATAATGTTACCTCTCGATGTCCACGAGTTCATACCCGAGGTAGGTCGTAAACGCCTCTTCGAGCACTTTTTTCATATGTCCGACGCCCACCGTGGTATGGTGCTTGAATCCGCCCTTGGCAAGCCGCAGAAGTTTATTCTGCAAATCGGGGATCTCCGCCACGCCGCCGCACCCGAAAAAGGCAGATTCGATGGGTTCGCCCGTAAATTTTGCTTCGCTCGCATAGACTTTCAGTTTGCCGTTTTCGGTAAAGCAGTTGGAAAAAGTCATGTCGAACGCGGCGATACGCCCCTCGTTGGAGCCCCAGCCGCTGCCCGGATCGCCTTTGGCGAACATTTTATGTTCGGTCACGACGCCTTTGCCCGCCATCAGCGACTGCGCTACGGGCCCGCAATGGAACAGGATCACCTTGTTTTCCTCTTCGCCGTAGTTGTTGTTCCAATCAAGGCAAGCGGTCGGCCTTTCCGACGCCAAAGCCATGGCGCGCATGGTGATCGCCGAGCACAGGTCGATCTCACACGAGGCGACTATGCCGCGGTCGTTGAGTTCGGAAAGCAAAACGCAGGGACACACGCGCAGAATGGTTTCCATTTCATTCCAGCAGCGCAGGGATATAGCGTCCAGTTTGTATTCTTCGATATACTCGTCGATGACGACGGAAATTTTCGCGAGCGTCTTTTTGTTGTTTTCGGGCACGCGCGAAAAATCGGTGTAGGCTTCCAACCGCTCGATCTTTTTAAGAACGGCGCGATCGTCGTCGCTCTTTTTCTGCACTTTAAAAACGAGTTCGGAAAGGTCGAAACTTTCAACGTTGATGCCGTAGCGCTGCAAGGCGACCTCGTCGAAACGTACGGTCTTGAACGCCGTCGTGCGCGCGCCGATACAGCCGAGATTAAAGCGTTTCATGCCCTTGACCACACGGCATATCGCGGCAAAATCATCGAGATTGCGGCGGAAAGCGGCGGAGAGCGGATGCACTACGTGCGGTTTCATGACCGTAAACGGTATTTTATACTGATAGAAAACGTCGGTCACGGAAAATTTACCGCAAAACGCGTCGCGGCGCTGTTTGAAATCCATTTTGCCGATCTCGTCGGGATACGCCTGCATGAGAATGGGAACGCCCGCGTCCTGCAAGGCGGTCACCGCGCCGTTCTCGTCGATAAAAATAGGCATACAGAGAATGACGCCGTCGTATTCGCCCTCATGGCTTTTCAGCCAGTCGTGATAGAGGCGGCCTTCTTCGCGCGTTTCCACCGCGCCGTAGCGGGTAGCGTCCGCATCCATCACCAACGATTCGTGTCCCGCATCGGCAACGGCGCGTATCATGTCGGCGCGCGCGCCTGCAATGAGTTCCGCGGGCATAAAGCCGCGGTTTCCGAAAAACAATGCAAATTTCATTTTAATAAAACTCCTTTAACGTCTGATATAGTTTTTTATATTTCGAATATTGTTCCTCGTATGCGGCGTGCACGTCCGCATCGGGAAAAAATTCTTCCCGATACTGCACGAACAGTTTTGCCGCCTCTTCAAAATCTGCAAACTGCCCCATCGCCACCGATTGCAGCATCGCGCAGCCGCACAGCCCCCCTTCGCTCGAACGCAGCGTGCGGAAAGGAATGTTTTCGATATCCGCTTTCGCTTGCAGCCACAATCCGGAATTGGCGCCGCCGCCCGTTGCCGTCGCGCCCGTAACTTTTATCCCGTAAGCAGACGCGGTTTCGAGATTCAGTCGCATTTCCATCGCCGTGCCTTCCATGACCGAGCGATATACGTCGCGGTCGGTCGCCCGCAACGTGAGGTTCAGAATCGCGCCCTTTGCATGGATATTCTGATACGGCGTCGCCGCGCCGCCGAAATACGGAAGCGTAAGAATGCCCGTAGGCGCGCGTTTCATATCCTTTTCGATATAGGAAAAAAAGTTTTCTTCGTTCCCGCGATACCCGTGCAGCAACTCGTCCTTGAACCAGGAAACGAGCGAACCGTTCGAATAGTTGAACATATACGTGCAGTACAATCCCTTTACCGCATACGGGACGCAAGGATACCCCTGCTCGCCCATCGTACAGTCCGAAGGTTTTTTCGAAAAGACGGTGGTGATACATTCGACCGTGCCCATTCCGTCTACCGCATCGCCCTCTTTTACGACGCCCGCCCCCAATGCGGCGCAGATCTGGTCGTGCGAGCCGAGCACGAGCATACAGCGTTCCGAAAGCCCCAGATCTTTCGCGACTCTTTTTTTGATCATGCCGACGATACTGCCCGTCGGCATGGGTGTGGAAAACAGAGAAACGGGCACGCCGAGTTCGTTTAAAAAGTCTTCGTCAAAGGTCAGTTTTCCGATATGGAACGCACCCGTGCGGGAGGCGAGAGCATAGTCGATCACACGCTCGCCCGTCAAAAGATACCCCAGATAATCGCAGATAAGCATCGCTTTGTCTGCCCGCGCGAAAATTTCGGGTCGGTTTTGTTTCAGCCACAAAAGTTTACTGACGGAAAACAGGCTCTGCGGCAGCGAACCGAGATTCTGAAACAAATACTCGTTCGTAAATTTTTCCGAGATCATCTCCGCCTGTTCCGCGCCGCGCGCGTCGGTATATAGCATGGGATCGAATAAAATTTCATCGTTTTTATCTAGGAGCACGAACGATTCTCCGAACGTGGAAATACAGACGGAAGAAACTTCGCGTTTTGCCGCGACTTCCGAGATCATGGAAAATACCCGTCCGCGGATCGCGGCAATATCTACGTATAATTCGCCCTCCGCTTGTTTGAGCGGATATTCCGTATTTTTATATTCGAGAATTTCCCCTTTGTCGGAAAACAACTGGCATTTGCAGCAAGTCGTCCCCACGTCCAGACTCAAATAATTCATATTTTCACCTCGGCCTTATTTTACTTGATTTTTTTCATGCGGTATAGTATTATTTGTTTATAAATATGGTAATTTTGTATTAAGGAATACTAATATGCAACCGTACGATCTGCAAAAAATGCAGGAACTCCTGCACGACTTTTATAACCTGACAAAAATCAAAATATGTATTTACGACAATGCGGAAAACGAACTTTGCTATTATCCCGAAAAACTCACGGATTTCTGCCGCTGTCTGCGCGCGGACGAGGTCATGGACGCGCGATGCAAAGAATGCGACCGCCTTGCATTTGCGGCGTGCAAAAAGACGCACAGGCGCCACGTCTATACGTGCCACGCCGGACTGCTGGAATGTTTTTCGCCCATTCTGTACAACGACAATATCATCGGTTATATCGTGATCGGGCAGATCAAAGCGAGCGAACACGCCGATTTTTCCACCATAGCCATGCGCTTTCCCGAACAAAGACGAGAAGAACTGCGAGAAAATTTCAACCGACTTCCCTCCGCGGGCATGGACAAGATCAATTCCGCCATCCATATCCTCGATGCCTGCGCGGGATACGAATATCTCAAAAACCTGATCAGCGCGGCGGAAAGCAAGATCGACGCCACGATCGGCGCATATATCAACGAGCATCTTGCGGACGATCTGTCCGTACAGGCGCTTTGTTCCCGCTTTCGGATATCCCGATCGGAAATGTATTCGATTTTCAAGGAATATTTCAATTCATCCGTAGCCGATTTCGTAAAAAACCGCAGGCTCAACCGAGCCTGCGCGCTGCTTCGGGAAACCGAACTGCCCGTCAATAAGATCGCGGAACAGTGCGGGATTCCCGACTATAATTATTTTTCCAAAACTTTTAAAAAGTACTGCGGCATGAGCCCGCGGGAATTCCGTAAAAAATAAAGGAGCGGCAATAAAAATTGCCGCTCCTTTATTATACCCACCATAAGCCGTTCGTGCGCGGCTCGCGGATCATGACTCTCTGCATAAATTCAATGGCTTTATCCAGCCCTTCCGTCTGCGTCATCAAACTGTCCTCGTGCTCGATGGACAGATAATCGTCGTATCCTGCGATACGGAGTGCGGAGATCACGTCTTTCCAGAACTTTTCATCCGAACCGTAGCCCACCGTGCGGAAGATCCACGAGCGCTCGGCTTCGTTCTCGTAAGGTTTGGAATCGAGAACGCCGTTGCGCGCCACGTTTTCCCGATCGAGCGCCGTATCTTTTGCGTGAAAATAGAAGAGCGCTTTGCCGAGATAACGGATCGCGGACACGATATCGATACCCTGCCACAGCAAATGCGAAGGATCGAGATTAGCGCCGAGCGCATCGCCCGCAGCCGCGCGCAGTTTTAAAAGCGTTTCGGGATTGTACACGCAGAACCCCGGGTGCATTTCAAAGCATATCTGCACGCCGTTATCTTTGGCGCGCTGCGCGTACTTCTTCCAATACGGAATGAGCACTTCGTTCCATTGATACTCCAAAACGTCGCGGTATTCGTTGGGCCATGCGCACGTTACCCAGTTGGGCATATCGCCTTTTCCGTCGCCCGGGCAGCCCGAAAAAGTGACGATTTTTTTCACGCCGAGTTTGGGTGCGACTTCAATGGCGGCTTCCAATTCCTCGGTGGCGATCTTCGCGATCGCCTTTTGAGGGTGCACGCCGTTTCCGTGTACGGAAAGCGCGCAGATCTCCAAATTGTATTTGTCGAAAAGCGCTTTCAGTTCCGCTATTTTGCGGGGATCGCTTTTCAGTTCCAAAATATCCGCGTGCGCTTTGCCGGGATAGCCGCCAGCGCCGAGTTCCAGTCCGTCCACGCCCTTGGCGGACAGATATCGGAGAGCCTCTTCCAGGCTGCGGTTCCCGAATACGGGAGAAAAAACAGCAAGTTTCATTGTATTACCTCAGTCAAAATATACGGGTTTGCCGGTCTTGGCAGATTGATAAATCGCATCGAGTATGCGCGTGACGACGATCGCCTGTTCGGGCAAAACCACGAGTTCGCCCTTGCCGCGGATCGCATCCAGAAAGGTTTTCGCTTCGATCGTAGCGGGATCGCCGATGCCGCCCGAGCCGGAAAAGAAGTCGACGCCGCCCGCGGCAAAATCGGGGACGGTAATATACTGCCTTCCGTTGTTGACGCCGTTGATGCGCAATTTCTGATCGTTGGGCATATCCGCGCCCGCCTTGGTGCCGCAGATAAGCGTCTGCGCCTCGCCCGCATCCGCATAGTTGAGCGCCCAACTCGAATCAATGGAAATGGTCGCGCCGTTCTCCATGACGACAAAACCGAACGCGCTGTCCTCCACGGTGAACTTTTCGGGATCCCAGTCGCCCCAGGCGTTCGCGGTGCGCGTCTGATCGTTCAGTTTATGATACACCGTACCCACGGCGTATTTGGGGCGGTAGTTATTCATGACATACAGCGTCAGATCGAGAGAATGCGTGCCGATGTCGATGAGCGGCCCGCCCCCTTGCTTTTCTTCGTCCAGAAATACGCCCCAGGTCGGAACGGCGCGGCGGCGGACCGCCTTGGCGCGCGCGAAATATATCTCGCCGAACGTACCCTTTTCCGCTTCTTCTTTGAGATATTTTACTTCGGGGCGATAGCGGTTCTGATAGCCGATGGTCAGGATTTTACCGCTCTTCGCCTTGGCGTCGAGCATGGCTTTCGCCTCCTCGTAATTGATCGCCATCGGTTTTTCGCAGATGACGTGTTTACCTGCATTGAGCGCCGCAACGGTGATCTCGCTGTGCGAAACATTGGGCGTACACACGCACACCGCGTCCAGATCCTCTTGTAAGAGTTTTTTATAATCCGTGAAAACCTTGCCCTTTCCCGCGGCATATTCTACGTTTGCTTTCTGTGCGCGCTCTTCTATAATATCGCAGAAAGCGACCATTTCCGCTTCGTCCGCCAGATTTTTATACGAAGGCATATGTTTGCCGTTGGCGATCCCGCCGCAACCGATGATTCCGATTTTGATTTTTTCCATGATTTTCTCCTCGATTATTGATATTTTTTCATAAATTCATAACTGCGTGCAAGATATTCTTCGACGGGAACGCCGACTTTTTCTACTTCCAGGATCGACCATCCCACGTTCATTTCCCTGCCGAGTTTCAAAACGTTTTCGATATCCGCGCGCCCCTCTCCCACAACGGGATTGATGCTTTCCGCATTCTCGCCCAATTCCTTGATATGTAAATAAATGAGCCGTTCGCGCTGTTCTTTTATATAATCGGTCGCGCGGATGCCCGCGACCGCCAGCCAGAACACGTCCAGTTCCAGTTTCAAGGCGGGGATATTTTCCGCCAGACGTTTTAAAATATCCGTTCCGCCGTTAAACTCGTGCGCATGGTTGTGATATCCGAGTATCATGCCGTTTTCCCGCAACAGCGCTTCTGAACTTCTGCATGCCTGCAATCCTTCCTCGAACGACGTTCCTATATTGAAAGGAATAAACGGAATGATCGCGCAGCCGACGCCGAGTTTTTTCAAAATCGGGATCGCCGCCTCCATCTCCTGTGCTCCCACGTGCGCGGATATTGCTTTCAGATGGTAGCGCTCTAAAAGTTCTTGCAACTGCTCCGCGCCGTATCCGTAAAAACCCGCGAATTCCACGCCCGAAAAACCCGCCGCAGAAACGAGGCGCAGAGCCTCTTTAAGGCCCTTTTGCCCGATCAATTCCCGCAGGGAATAAAGTTGTACTCCAAATTGCATAATACGTCCCCTTATTTGATTTTTTCCGGAGGATCTCCGACAAAGAAACAGCACCTGGGTTCGCCCACCGGTTCCGAAGGAGCCGCCCAGCGTACTGCGTTGACGAGAATTTTGCGTACCCACTCGTTATGGTAGGATTCGTTGCTCTCGTGCCCGGGCTGGAAATAAAATATTTTTCCTTTTCCGCGCATATACGTTACGCCGCTGCGGAATACTTCTCCGCCCTGAAACCAACCCGTAAAGACGACTTCGTCGGGCTTGGGAATATCGAAATACTCGCCGTACATTTCTTCGTGCGCGATTTCGATCCGATCGGGCAGCCCTGCCGCGATCGGATGATAGGGAGCCGTCACCCAAAGCCGCTCACGCTCGTTTATCTCACGCCAGCGCAAAGTACAACTCGTTCCCATCAATTTACGGAAGGGTTTCGCCATATGCGCGGAATGCAGGAATATGCAGCCCATGCCGCCCAGAACGCGCGCGGCGATCTTATCCACGAGCGCGTCGCTCACGGCTTCATGCATACAATGCCCCCACCAGACAAGCACGTCCGTTTCCTGCAGAATTTCATCCGTGAGCCTGCCGCCGTCTTCGTGATCGTCCTGATACACCGCTTTCGTTTCGAATCCTTCGCCTTCGAATAATTCACGCAAAGTTTCGTGCAGACCGCGCGGATGCTGTTTCAGAATTTCTTCGTTTGTGCGAAATCCTTCGCCGTATTCGGAAAATACCGTAATTTTCATTTAATGCCTCGCTATAGTTATCACTTGATTTTCTTTCGCAGAACGCTTAGCCGCCTCCATGATTTTCATGACATTCATCACTTCCGAAGATCGGATCAACGGCTCTTTATGATCTACGACGACGTCGTAAAACTCGTTATAGAATGCGTTAGGTTCAGGGCTCACTTTATCCAGTTCGCTCTTTACGACGGATTCCGCAGTACGGTACGCCATCGTCTTTGTAAAACCGTTGCCGGCCTGAATGCCCGCGATCTTGATATCTTTGGAATAGACGGGTTTGACTATGCCGCCGTTCAAAGCCCAATCTTCGATGACCGCCGTGCCGTCCGCGCCGTAAACCGTCCATCTCGGCAAGGGAATAAAACAATTGGTGTCCACCGCGATCTCCACACTCAGCCCGCCATTATAGTTCATTTCCAGGCGAAAACCGTCGTCCACTTCAAAGCCCGCGCCATAAAAGTATCGGCAATAGACGCTTTCGGGAAGTTCGGGGAGCATATACACCATCTGATCGATGAGATGCACGCCCCAGTCGAGCATCATGCCGCCCCCTTTTTCTTCGAATTTGCGCCAGTCTCCGGGAATGCCGTTCGCACCCTGCACGCGCGATTCGATGCGGCAAAACTTTCCAAGTGCGTTTTTGTCATACATTTTTTTGACCGTCAGAAAGTCGGGATCCCAGCGTCGGTTCTGATGCACCATCAGAACGACTTTATTTTTATCGCATACTTCGAGCATCTGCGCATATTCGGCGCTCGAAAGCGCCACGGGCTTTTCGCAGATGATATGCTTTCCTGCCTGCGCAAAAAATGTCACATATTCGAGATGAGAATCGTTGGGAGTCGCAATCAAAACTGCGTCCGTAGACGCATCCGCGGCAATTTCTTCTTTACTATGAAAACGATCGTAATTTTCGATGCCGTTTTCACGCGCCGCCGCGTAGCGCGACGCGTCGATATCGAAGATCCCGCTGATTTCAAACTTAGCGTTTTCGCGCAGATAGTTGTTGCCGTGATAAGAGCCCATGCCGCCGTAACCGACGATCGCCAAATTTAATTTTTTCATAATTCGTCAAACACTTGAAACGCCTGAATTTTTGTATTATAATAGTTTCAAGATTATTTCAATTATAACGCGTAATTTATGGAATATCTATATATTATTAGTCATATTTCTCTCAAAAATTGCGCAATCGGTGTTTCATGAATTCTTATTACGAATCCGTCCGCGAATCCATCGGCTACGTGGAATTTCAGAACAGTCCCACGCGCTGCGAACCGCACTGGCATCAAGCGGTGGAGATTCTCTGCGCCCTCGACGACGAAGTATATACCCTCGTAAACAGCAAGGAAAAAATCTTGCAGCCTGGCGAAATCTGCGTGGCTGACTGTTACGACGTGCACTCCTTTTATTCGAGCGAACGCCCCGTCATGATTATTATCATTCCGAGCGAGTTTTTAAACGATTATATTAAAATGAAAGGAAAAAAACATCTCGCTACGCCCTATATCACCGATCCGGAAACTTATCGCAAAATCTATTCGTTCATGCGCGAATTCCAGTCGCAGGAACTGCCGCTCATATTACAGCGCGGTTACGTGAACGTGATTTTAGGCCTGATACTCGAATCCTGCGATTTGGAAGAATTTGCCGACGCGGACGTGAGCCTGATGAAAAACATCCTCAACTTCCTCGAAGAAAATTATCATGAAGACGTCGATTTGGATTATCTCGCGCAAAAGTTCGGTTACAGCAAATATTATTTCTCGCGTATGTTTAATAAATTTTTCAAATTCAGCCTCAACGAATACCTTTCCCGCCTTCGCATCCATCGCTTTATTGCCAGAATGCAGGCGGACAAAAACGCCGACATCATCGGTACTGCCTTCGATTGCGGTTTCCGTTCCTGGCAAACCTTTTACCGCTGTTTCAAAAATTATTACGGCGTTTCGCCGAAAAAATATCTGACAAATCTTTCATAAAAAGGATAAGTTCTACAAATGCTCATGAAAATCACATACAAAAAAACGGGTATTCACAATACCCGTTTTTTCTGGTGCGAGTGACAGGACTTGAACCTGCATGGAGTCGCCTCCACTAGAACCTGAATCTAGCGCGTCTGCCAATTTCACCACACTCGCATATGCTTTTGCCCAAAAGGCAAAAGATTTATTCGATTATTGTTTTAACCAAGGCGCCGTTTTCAACACGAATCCGATATGCGTTTCCGCCTGCGGAAATACTTTTTTGGATTTTACCGTTGGTTATTTCGATCGCGCTGTTGTCCTCCAACCCGATCGCAGCTATATTATTATATAGCAAAATTTTATCAAAGTCAAGCACTCTGAGGTTATAATGCGGAGAAATATTTTCTTTGATCCAACCCAACCCTTTGTGCATCGCATAAGGCTGTCCGCCGACGACACTTGCAGAGTCGGTGTAGATATTGTCGAACCAACAGATCGCCCCGGCGGACAATCCGCACACGACCGTACCGCTTTCGTATGCCTCTTCTATGAGTTCCAGCATTCCGCTCTTTTTCCAGTGTTCAAGCATGAACACCGTATCACCCCCGCCAACGTAAATGAAATCCGCTTTTTTGAATTTTTCACGAATCTTATCTAAACTCATTTCATTGTAAACGGTCAGCGCCACGTCCGCCTTGATATCGAAAACGGACGTATAGGTTTTACGGAAACTATTGAAATACGGCATGGAATCGTGGCTCGCCGTGGGAATGAACAGCCCGTAGGCGCGCTCCGCTTTCGCGCGCGATTTGGCGAGATCGGCGATATATCCGTCGATCTTCAAGGTGGTCTTTGTTTTTAGTTCGCCGCCACCGATTGCGATGATCGTCTTATCCATCAGTTTCCTTTCAGTGCTTTTCCTCTGTCCATAATGCCTTCCATCGTCGAAATGCAATCTTGCAGCGACGCCCTCGCTTTTATAAAATCCTCTATGTGATAGTTGGACTTTTTCTCGAATTTATAAGACGCGATATAGCCTCGCGCATTTTCCAGATTGATACGGATCTTATCGTACGTTGTATCCCGTTCGCGCTCAGCCGCCTCGGATACATAAATGACCGCCGTATCAATACGGTAAACGATATTGGTAACTTGTCTGAACATTTTATAGTAATCTGTGTTACCCGTATCGATCTGCTTGATGAGCGCATCGAATTTTTCCACGATATTGGAAAGTTTTTGCTTGATCTCTGAATTTGCGGGCGTCTTGGACTTTTTGCGGATGATGCCGAGCACGATCAGGCCGATTACGATGATGGCGCCGTAAAAAATATACGTGATGATCAATTCCGTCGTCGTCATTGCGCGTTCGCCTCCTTTTCCTCATCTCTTTGCAGGTGTACGTCGAGTTGATTGAACGGTATCTCGATTCCCTTTTCTCGAAGGTTATTAAAAATCATTTCGAACAGAGATGCGCGCGTATCCCAATATTTTTCGTTGGGCGTCCAGGCTCGCGCCTTGAACTTGAGGGCGCTGTCCCCGTACCCGTCGAGAACGACCGCGGGCGCGGGCGTCTTGACGACGTCCTGATGAGAGTTCAACGTCGAAAGCAAAATTTCTTTGACCTCGGAAAGTTCCGCGCTGTACGGAATGGGAACTTCGATGACCACGCGGCGCAGCGACATCGTGCTATAATTGATGAGCGTCGATCCCAGGATCTGATTATTCGGAATGAGAATTTCTTCATTATTATAAGTAACGATCTTTGTATTGAACAACCTGATATCCTGCACAAGTCCGTCTTTGCCGTTGATCTCTACGTAATCGCCTTTTTTAAAGGGTTTGGTAAATATAATGATAATGCCGTTCGCAAGGCTTGCCAGGCTGTCCTGCAAAGCGAGTGCGACGGCGAGCGCGATCGCGGAAAACGCAGCGATGATGCCCGCGGTAGAAAAGCCGAGCGCACTGACGACGACGATCACGAGCGCGATATATAAGACGACCGTCACGATGGAAATGATGAAAGTGGCGGCAGACTTGTCCAATCGGCTCTTCATAGTCGTACGCACCACGATGCTGCGCACGATCTTCAGAATGATCAGCCCTAAAATGAAAAACGCAATACAGCGCACGATCGTCAAAGCGCCGTTCTGGAAAAAGTTGATAAAGAAATTTTTGATCGTTTCCCAAATCTCGTTCATTGTTTACTCCTTAAATCCCGCTTCATGCAATAACCTGTCTCGGCGGTGTTCCGCTTCGCGGTAAATGGTCGAAATTTCTTCCCCGATATCGTACTTTCCGTTTTCGTAAACGATTTTCCCGCCCGCGACGGTCATGAGAACGTTGGAAGAATCCGCACTGTATACGAGATTCTTTTTTACGTCGGAAAGTGGCCGCATATTGGGCGCGGCTAGATCGATAAGTATAATATCGGCAAAATTACCTGTTTTTAAAACTCCGCCGCGAAATCCGAGCGCCTCATAGCCGTTCACGGTCGCGGCGGTCAGCGCTTCCTCCGCGCTGACTGCCGAAGCGTCCTTCATTGCTTCTTTTTGCAGGCAGGAAAACAAGTACATTTCACGGAACATCGAAGTCGCGTTGTTGCTCGCGGAGCCGTCCGTCCCGAGCGCCACTTTCATGCCCGATCTGAGCATGGAATAGACGGGCGCAACGCCCGAGGCAAGTTTTAAATTGCTTGCCGCATTGACGACGGGCACGACGCCGCATTGCTTTAAAAGCGCGAGATCGTCCTTATCGCAATAGGTACAATGCGCGGCAAGCCCTCCGTTTTCGAAAAAGCCCAATTTATGAAGATATTGCGGCGGGGTCAGACGATTGTGACGCACCGTACAGTCGCCCACTTCTTTGAGCGTTTCGGAAAGATGAATATACGTTTTCGAACCGTATTCAGCCGCAATATCCGATACGTCCGAGATCAAATTTTCTTCGCAGGTATATTCGGCGTGAAGGCCTATAATATAGCGGACTCTGTCAGACATAGTACTATACAAATCCACGTGATCCCGTATAAACCGCAGATCTTTTTCATTGGATTCGCCGTTTGTGCCGCCGCATAAAGCGACTGCCAGATTGGATTTTTTTGCCGCTTCATAAATCGTATCGGGATAGAAATACATATCGGCAAAACAAGTGATTCCGTTTCTCACAAATTCCGCGATCTGTAGCAAAGTTCCCCAATAAACGTCATCTTCCGTCAGATGGTCTTCCATGGGAAATATGCGGTCGAACAGCCATTTTTCCAAAGGCAGATCGTCCGCTATGCCGCGAAACAAACTCATTGCCGCGTGCGAATGCGCGTTGCAAAAACCGCTCATCAAAAGATTTCCGTTACAGTCTATTTCGCGATCGGCAATAAAACCTTCGTTTTTCTTTTTGCCGACATAGACGATATCGGCCCCGTCCGTACATAATTCCCCCTTGAAAATGTTTTGTTCGGGAGAGATCATGACGTTTGCATTAAAAAATCTGTACTTCATATGGCTCCATAGAAAAATGCCGCTGCTTCGAATCAGCGGCATCATGTTACGAAAATTATTTGGTTCCGAACAGTCGGTCGCCCGCATCGCCCAACCCGGGCACAATGTACGCGTGATCGTTGAGTTTTTCATCCATCGCCGCCACGAAGATATCCACGTCGGGATGCGCCGCCTGTAAAGCGTTCAGCCCCTGCGGCGCCGCGATCAGACAGCAGAATTTAATATTTTTACAGCCCCTGTCCTTCAAAAAACCGATGGCTGCGGCAGCGCTGCCGCCCGTCGCGAGCATAGGATCGACGACGATCAATGTCCGCTCGGTCGCATCTGCGGGGAGTTTGCAATAATATTCCACGGGTTTTAAAGTCTGCGGATCGCGGTACAGCCCGATATGCCCGACTTTCGCGTTCGGCACGAGTTTCAGCATGCCGTTCACCATACCCAACCCCGCGCGGAGAATGGGAATGATGCCGAGACTGCGCCCTGATACTACTTTTGCCGTCGTTTTACAGATCGGCGTTTCCACTTCCACGTCTTCCAACGGAAGGTCCCTCGTGACCTCATACGCCATCAAAAGAGAAATTTCCTCCGCCAGTTCCCTGAAATCTTTCGTGCTCGTGTTTTTATCGCGCAGCATCGTGACTTTATGCCGCACGAGCGGGTGCTCCATTAAGTAAACCTTGGACATATTTTCAATTCTCCCTTTGTATAAATTTGAATTTCTATTTGAAATATTTATTTTCGATCGCCGTGATCTTATCGATACGTTTCTGATGGCGGCCGCCTTCGAAACCGGTGGTCAAAAAGGTTTCCAGAATTTCCAGCATCAACCCTTCGCCGATCACGCGCTGGCCGAACGCGAGCATATTCGCGTCGTTGTGCAGTCTCGTATATTTTGCGGAATAGGTATCGTGGCAGTGCGCACAGCGTATTCCCTTGACCTTATTCGCCGCAATCGAAACGCCGATGCCCGTACCGCAGATCACTACGCCGCGATCGCACGTTCCGTTTGCAACGGCTTCCGCCGCGGGAAGCGCGAAATCGGGATAATCGCAGGAACACGCCTCGTTCGTACCGAAATCGACGACTTCATATCCGTGCGTATGCAGATAATCGACTGCCGTCCTCTTTAAGTCCAGACCGCCGTGGTCGCACGCTATCGCTATTTTCATATCAAGCCTCCGTGAAAAATTTTTCGATGATTTTATCGACCGCTACGAGTAAAAGTTCGTAAGTCTTTTGGTATTCCTCCGCGCCCCGCCCGAACGGGTCCGGAATATCGAATCCCGCGACGTCCCGAATGGAATATACGTTGGAAAAACCGTTTAAAAGTTCTTTTTGTGCGTCCGTCATGCAGATGACGGCATACGCGTTTTCGATCATTTTGTGATTGAGTTGGCGCGGATGGAATTTGGAAAAATCAATGCCGTGACAGGTAAGGCAGGCGGCGCTGTTCGGATGGATCTCCAGACTGTTCTCCGCAAAAATACCTGCAGATGCGGAATCCACGAATTTTATTTTCCGTCTTTTTATCTCTGCGCGCAGGATCGATTCCGCCATGGGACTGCGGCAAGTATTTCCCGTACATATAAATAATACTTTTCTTCTTTTCATAGGCTGCCTATTCCGCGCACGCTTTGCGCAGGCGGTTCAAAACACCCGCCATCACGCCGTCTTTCTTTGCGGGTTCGATCGCAACGATCACGTCCGCCTCGCGCTCGCCGCGGCGCAGAAGATCGTAGAGATTTGCTGCCATTTCAAATTCATTTTTGCCTAAATCCAAAACGCGATCGGACGGAAACCGTTCGCAGACGGCATTTTCGCAGAGGATATAACATGTTTCGCCGCTTTCGACGATTTCCCGAAAACAATTTTCCGCATCGGCGAGCGCCTCGCTCGGAAATAATTTCGTGCGGCATCGCGGGGAATAATGTTTATATTTCATGCCGGGCGAACGTGCGGCTTCGCCCGCGCGGAGAGTGTACGTTTCGCAGCACCCCACCACGCTTTCGATCATCTCTTGGGAGATAAGCCCGCTGCGCAGAACGACGGGTATATCGCCCGTCACGTCGCAAACGGTGCTCTCGATGCCGCCGCTGCACTGCCCTCCGTCCAGAATGAGCGGTACTTTGCCCGCGAGATCGGCATACACATGCTCCGCAGTCACGGGACTTACGTGCTTGGAAATATTGGCGGAAGGCGCCGCGATCGGCATATCCACGTATCGCAGCAGTTCCTGTGCCCCCGCGTGCGAAGGCACGCGGACAGCGAGCGTTTCCAGCCCGCAGGAAACTTTGGGACTGACCGTGCCTCTGCTTTCGTACACGAGAGTCAAAGGCCCCGGCAAAAAGGCTTCGCGCAGCGCCTGCACATAAGGCTTTACGTTTTTGACGAGTACGCTCAGATCGTAATCGCTGTGCACGTGTACGATGAGCGGATTGTCCGACGGCCTGCCCTTGATTCGGAAAATCTGTTCCACTGCGTCGTCCGAGCGCGCATCCGCGCCCAAACCGTACACCGTTTCGGTGGGAAAAGCGACGGCCCCGCCGGAAAGTAAAATCTCTTTCGCCTCTTTCAGAGACTGCGGCGTGATTTTTTTCAGCAGCGTCTGCATCGTCTACTCCTCGTCGGGCGGGAAATCGTCAAACGGCGGCATGTCGTCGTCCGTTCCGTTTTCGGAACCTGCATCGGCGACGGCGTATTCCGCCATATAATCGAAAGGCACGTCGTCCGGATCGACGAAACCTTCGGAATCGTTCGTTTCGGGCACATCGTCGCGTCCGACCTCACCCGGTTCGTCGGGCAGAAATCCGGGAGGCGGGTTGACGTAACGGACCTGGTCGCCGCGGAAACGCAGTTTGACGCGTCCCAACTCGCCGTTACGATGTTTGGCAATGATGAGATCGGCGGCGTCTTTGATGATCTTTCCGCTCTTGATCTCCTCTTCCGTCGCAGCCACGTCGGGACGGTGAATAAACATGACCATGTCCGCATCCTGCTCGATCGCGCCCGATTCTCTAAGGTCGGAAAGTTGCGGTTCTTCCTTTGAAGAAATACGTCTGAGCTGCGAGAGCGCCAGAACGGGCACGTCCAGTTCTTTTGCCATGATTTTCAGATTTCGCGTAATATTCGCGATTTCCTGCTGTCTGTTTTCAATGAGCCTGCCGCCCATTTCCATCAACTGAATATAGTCGATCATGATCATATCCAGCCCGTCCTTGCGCGTCTTCAATCTGCGGCATTTGGAAAGGATCTCGGCGGGAGAAATTTTCGATGAATCGTCTATGTAAATCTTTGCTTTTTTCAAAGCGGCGCTCGCTTTCCAAAGATTTTTCCAGTCGCCCTGCGAAAGTTCGCCCGAAAGCGCTTTGGACATGCTGACGCGCGCATACGAGCACATGAGCCTCTGGGCAAGTTGGATACGCGGCATTTCCAGCGAAAAAACGGCGCAGACCTTATTTTCCACGAGCGCGGCGTGCTCGACGATATTCATGCCGATCGTCGTTTTACCGACGCCAGGGCGGGCTGCCAGAACGATAAAGTCGGATTTTTGCAGCCCGTTCGTCATTTTATCTAACTTTGTAAAGCCCGTATATATGCCGCGAAGCGCATTCTTATCCGTAGTTATGGTCTCGAATTTGCTCAGTACGCGGTCGTAACTGTCGTCTTCGCGCATATCCACGAGCGTGGAAGTATCCATCTTTTTGGAAACGTCAAAGACGAGGCTTTCCGCATACGATACGCTTTCCGCCGCTTCCGCGCCGCTCATTGCGCGTTCGATGATGTCTTTTGACGCGCGGATCAGTTTTCTGTTCACGCTGTCGCGCTTGACGATGTCCAGATAATATTTGTAATTCGCAGCCGAAGGGGTCAGTTTCGCAAGATCCGTGATATAGGTGAGCCCGCCCGCCTTGTCCAGCGATTGCGAATTTTCCAGTTCGTCGGACAGCGTTACGAGATCGACGGGCTTGCGTTCGTTGAACACGCGTTTCATCGCGCCGATGATCAGTTTGTGCGATTCCTGATAAAAATCCTCTTCGGTGAGTTTATCGAGAATATCCGTCTGCGTGTCGATATCGATGAGCAGACAGCCCAACAGCGCCTGTTCCGCTTCGAGATTGTTCGGCATTACGCTCGTTTTATTGATTTCGTTGTTTTCGTTTTCTTTTGCCATAGTATTTCTCCGAAGAAACTTACGATTTCCGCAGTTTCTTCTTTTCGCGGAACCGCTTTTTCAGCCCTTTGCGGAGCAGCGCGCACAACTCGTCCACGCTCCCCTCGTCCACGTCTTTTTTGTTGATGATCAGAGCCTGCGCCCTGCCGATATACAAGTAAAAATTCGTATTTGTTTCATACGCTTTCAAAATCTGCGCATAGGGAACCTCGTAATCGCTCGCGCGGTTTCCGATGCGGATCTGCAGAGAGAGTCCCTCTTCCGAAAAGGTGAAATGCTGTTCGGTTTCATTGAAATTGCGGTTGCGCGCCACGCTCTGCTTGATGCGGCTGACCTGCAAATAACAATTTAAAAAGGGAAATCCGCACGCCACGACGAAACAGATCGCCGCGCAACTGACGATGCCCGCATCGCCGCGCAAAATACCGAGCGCAAGCAGTCCCGCTCCGCACACCAAAAACAGCCCTGACAGCATGGCGATATACCACCAACGGGCGCGCAGCGTATGAAAAATACCGAAACGCTTGTATTCGTTCAGATCATTTTGATAATGTGCCTTGACCATCTTTACCCTTCGTAAACTAAATCAGTTTTCGATTCCGTTCAATGTTTCGAATTCTTTCAGCGTGTCGTCGAATTCGCGCATGGCGGTGTCGAACGCCTTGCGCTCGGTAAGATCGACGCCCGCGATCTTTAAAAGTTCCACGGGACTGTCGCTGCCGCCCGACGAGAGAAACGCCTTGTAATCGCGCACGGCGCTTTCCCCTTCTTTGAGAATGCGCGAGGCGATGGAAATCGCGCTGATGATGCCCGTCGAGTATTTATAGACGTAGAAAGAAGTATAGAAATGCGGGATACGCGACCATTCGTGGGCGATCTGCCAGTCGTGCACGATCCCGTCGCCGTAATATTTTTCGTTGAGTTTGAGATACGCGGCGGAGAGATTGTCGCTCGTGAGCGCTTCGCCTTTTTCCACCATATCGTGCGCGACGTATTCGAATTCCGCAAACATTGTCTGACGGTGCAGCGTCGTGCGGATGGTATCCAGATAATAGGCGAGCAAATATTTTTTGAGATTCACGTCTTCCGTCGTGGAAAGCACGTATTTCAAAAGCAAAACTTCGTTGACCGTGCTTGCGACTTCCGCCACGAAAATTCGGTAATCCGCTTTCGCGTAGGGCTGATTCTGATTGGAGAAATAGGTATGCAGCGAATGCCCCATCTCGTGCGCGATGGTGAAAACGTCGTGCGTGGTCGGCTGATAATTCAAAAGCACGTAAGGGTGCAGTCCGAAAATACCCGTGCTGTACGCACCGCTGCGCTTGCCCGTTGTTTCCATCACGTCGACCCAGCCTTCGCTAAATCCCTTTTGAAGGAGCGCCTGGTAATCTTTGCCGAGAGGCGCAAGCCCCCTGACGACCAGATCGCACGCCTCTTCATACGAAAGTTTCATTTCCGCATCGGAAACGAGGGGTGCGTAAATGTCGTACATGTGCTGTTCGTCGAGTTTCATGATCTTCTTGCGGTCGCGGATATAGCGGTGCATGGAAGGCAGGCTCGCGTCCACGGAATCGAGAAGGTTTTTATAGACGACGACGTTCACGTCCTCGCCGTCGAGCGCCCTTTCGAGGCACGACGAATAGTTGCGCGCGCGGCTCAAGAATACGTCCTTTTTGACGTTACCGAAATACGTCGCGGCAATGGTATTTTTCAGGGAGATATAAGCGTCGTAATATGCTTCAAACGCCTTTTTCCTGAGTTCCCTGTCCTCGCCGTGCAAAATCACGCCGTACATGCCGTGCGTGAGCGGAATTTCATTGCCGTCGGCATCGGTCACGCAGCCCAACTTGATATCGGCGTTGTCGATCATGCCGAAAATTTCGTGAAACTGAGAATACACTTCGCCGCCCATGGCAAGGATCTTTTCTTCGTTCGCGGAGAGAATATGCTCTTTGCCGCGGATGAGTTGACGGAAATAATAGTCGTAATCGGAAAGGCGTTTATCGGTCGCAAACGATTGTAAAATTTCTGCGGGAAGCGCCGTAAGTTCGGGATCGACAAAGGAGATCTCCGAAGAAAACTGCACGTACAGCGACATGGAGCGCGACTGCATGGACGTGTATTCCGACGCGCGGGAATCTTCGTCGTGGCGCATATGGGCGTACAGGTGCAGGCGCTCGATGCGTACGGACGCCTCTTCCTGCGCGCGGAACATTTTCGCCACGTTTTCCGCGCTTGTCAGCGTTCCCTCATAATGTTTAAAATCGAGATATTTTTCCGTCTCTTTGAAGTAATTTTCCCATTCCTCGTCAGAGGCGAAAATATCTTCTATTTTCCATTTGTATTTGTTTTCGACCGAACTTCTTTCCATATTATCTCCTTACTAATTTTTATTGCTGTGAATGGGCGCGGGAATCCTTCCGCCGCGCAGAATGAAACGAGAACTGTCCGTCGTATTGACGGGCATGACGGGCGCGCGGCCCAAAAGCCCTCCGAATTCCACGCTGTCGCCTACGTCCTTTCCCGGAACGGGAATGACGCGCACAGCGGTCGTCTTATTGTTGATCATGCCGATCGCCGCTTCGTCCGCGATGATGGCGCTGATGGTCGTGGCGGGCGTCTTGCCGGGAATGGCGATCATGTCCAGCCCCACGCTACACACCGCGGTCATCGCTTCGAGTTTGTCGATGTTCAGAAGCCCCTTCTCCGCCGCGTGTATCATGCCGATATCTTCGCTGACGGGAATGAACGCGCCCGACAACCCGCCCACGTGCGAACTTGCCATCACGCCGCCCTTTTTCACCGCGTCGTTGAGCATGGCGAGCGCCGCCGTCGTGCCGTGTCCTCCCACGCATTCCAGCCCCAGTTCTTCGAGAATGTGCGCGACGCTGTCGCCCATGACGGGCGTAGGCGCGAGCGAAAGATCGACGATACCGAACTCCGCGTTGAGACGCTTTGCCGCCTCTTTAGCGACCAACTGGCCCGCGCGGGTGATCTTGAACGCCGTACGCTTGATCATCTCCGCCGCGTCGTTGAGGTTGGCGTCGGGAATGTTTTCCAACGCGTGTTTGACGACACCCGGGCCCGAAACGCCGACGTTTATGACGGTGTCGCTCTCTCCCACGCCGTGGAACGCGCCTGCCATGAACGGATTATCCTCCACCGCGTTGGCAAACACGACCAGTTTCGCGCACCCGAGACCGTCCTTGTCGGCGGTGAGTTCCGCAGTCCTTTTCACGATCTCGCCCATCAGTTTGACCGCGTCCATATTGATACCCGATTTGGAAGAACCGATATTGACCGACGAACAGAGCCTTTCGGTATTTTTTAAAACTTCGGGAATGCTTTCCAGAAAGATCTTTTCGTAATCGGCGGTACCTTTATGTACGAGCGCCGAATAACCGCCCAAAAAGTCTATGCCGAGTTCCTTCGCCGCCCTGTCGAGCGCTTCGCCTATCAAATATGCCTGTTCGGGAAAGGGCGCCGAGATAAGACTTGCGGGCGTGACCGATACGCGCTTGTTGACGATGGGTATGCCGTATTCCCCCGAAAGATCGGAGGCGACCTTTACGATGTTTTTCGCCTTTTGGCAGACGGTATCGTAAACGGCTGCCGCGGTTTCCTGCGCCGTCGCACGGATGCAGGAGAGAAGCGATATCCCCATAGTGATCGTGCGGATATCCAGATGCTCCCGCTCGATCATGTGTATAGTTTCCAATACGTCGTTCTTGTTAAACATATCTTACTCCGCTTCCCGTTAAATATTGTGCATGGCGTTGAAGATCGCCTCATGCTGCAAACGGATAGACATACCGATCTCGTCGCCCAGTTTCTCGCAATCTTTGGAAAGCGCGGAAAGTTCCAGTTTGCTCTGGCTGATATCCACGAGCATGATCATCGCAAAGTATTCCTGCAGGAGCGTCTGACTGATATCTTCGATATTGACGCCGCGCTCCGCGAGAAACGCGCTCACTTTTGCGATAATGCCTTTTTTGTCTTTTCCCGTAACCGTAACTACTGCACGCATATTATATCTCCTGTAAATTGTTTCGTTTGTCTTCTTTTCCCTTCTCGTCCACAAAGGAATCGTCGTGGCCGATCACCTCGTAGGCAACCATCAGATTTCCCTGCGAAAGAAAGCGTACGATATCCCCTCCCTGAAATTCGGGAAGCGGTTTTTCCTTGTCGAACATGATCTTGCGGTCCATGTATTCGGATTTTTTCGCATTCCATTCGGAGAAAATGAGGATGTACAGGTCGACGCCGTCTTTGGTTTCGTAATCCTCGTAGCGCAGAAATTTGCTCTCGTTGACCTGTTTGAGCCCGACGGATAAGTACGCGATCAGTTTGTAATATTTGCGGATACGCAAATATTTGATCCCCAGGTAAGGGAACGAGAAAATGACGAACAGCACCGACGCGACGTACACGATCCATTTAGGGATCGCCTGCGCGGGGGCTTTGTACGGCATATTCATGAATACGACGAGGCAGGTGATGCAAAGCGCCGCAAATACCGCGAGGACGAGCATATAAAACCAAAAGATTTTGCGCTTTTGCGAATATGCCGAAAGTAGATCGCTGTCGTTGAAAATAACTGTCATGTAAAACGCTCCGTTTTTCTTATTTCGTAATAAACAACACGCCTATGGTGTTTTTTCCGCAATGGCTGGTAATGATGCTCCCCGCGACCGTTTCGATGATCTCTTTGAAACGGAAATTTTCTTCGACCATCTTGCGCACGCTTTCCACGAGTTCGGGCTCCGCGCTGCTGTGCGTGATAAAACATCGGGTATCGTCGTAAGAGGGATACTCCGCGACCAAATCTTTGACGTAATTTTTCAAACATCTCGACATATTGCCGATATATTTCTTTTTAGGGTAAAGTTCTCCGTCCTTCATGTCGATATAGGGATGGATATTGAGCACTTTCGCCCCGAAAAAGGAGAGGCGCGAACAGCGTCCGCCCTTGAAAAGATACAAAAGCGTATCGGGAATAAAGGAAGTATTTACTTTGTCGCGAAGACTCATCACGGCGTCATAGATCTCCTTTGCGGACTTTCCCTCTTTAACAAGGTCGCAAGCCTTCATGACCAGAAGCCCCTGCCCCGTGGAAAGCGCGTACGAATCGACAACGTACACCTTGTCCTCTCCGATCTCCTTTTGCGCCGCCACGGCGAACCCGTGCGAACCCGACGCTTTGGAGGAAATATTAAAGTGTATAACCGTATTTCCCTTATCTGTGAACGATCTGAAAAAGTGCAGATAATCTTCCAGGCTGGGCGCGGCCGTTTTCGGCAGATCGCCCGTTTTTTCCACGAAATCGAAAATCGTCTGCGGCTCGATACCTTCGCCGTCGCGATAGGTAGTATCGCCCAGAATGACGCTGAGCCGCGCGAGCGAGATATGATTTTCCTCTAAGAGCGCAGGGCTCAAATCGCAAGTGCTGTCCGACGTGATGATGATTTTTCCTTCCATTTGTAACTCTCCATAAATCTTAAAATATATTGAAAAGCGCGGTCAAAAAGCCTTTGCAGGCAATTGACCACGGGGCGACGATGCCTACGACGTCCTCGCTCGTCAGGTTGCGGTATTTTCCGCGGCTGTCCTCGCTGATGTTGCGGTTGTCGCCCATAAAAAAGATTTCGTTTTCCTGAAGTATCAACGGATGCGCCTTCGAGGCGATCTCGTTGTTCCTGTCCCATTCCTCGGGAAGATAATTTTCTGTTAAAAGGGTAAAGTCCTCTTTCCCCGCTTCTTTACGGTATAATTTGCCGTCCTCGGCGTACAGACTGTCACCGGGAAGCCCGATCAAGCGCTTGATCAGATATTTTTCGATACCCGCAGCCGTCTTTTCGTGCGTGTCTATCACTATGATATCTCCGCGCTCGAGCCGCGTATAACTTACGTTCATATACAGGTAATCGCCGTCGTACAGAGTATTTTTCATGGAATCCCCGATGACGACCACCCCGTTGAAAATTTGCGTGAATAAAATCGTAACGCAAAACATGATCGCGAGCAGTACGAGCAAAAACCGCGCGGTCGAACGCATTTCGCCGTTCGGGTCTCTTCTTCTTTGTATCAACTCGCCGTAATTTTCGTTTTCTTCCATCAATCCCGCCTCGGCTGTTTAATCGCCTTTTTGAATTCTTCCACGCCCAGCATGACCACGCGGCCGCACTTGTCGCACTTGATCTTGACGTCGGCGCCCACGCGGATGACCGTCCAGACGTCCGAACCGCAGGGGTGTTTCTTTTTAGTTATGACCTTATCTCCTATTGAGTATATCATATTTTACACCATAATTTACGAAAACTGTGTGAAAATTTTTTAAACCCAGAGCAAGTTGTTGAGGGCGAACGTTTCCGCGCTGTTAAACGTGAGCGAGATCCCCTCGTTCAGTTGCGCCAAAGATTTATTGACGCTGTTCTTGAAATCCCTGGCATAGAGAATATGATTGTACCACGCCTCTCCGCCGCCCGTTTTCAGGTTGCATACGTATGCTTCCGAAACGCCGTCCTTTACGACGTTGACGGCGATCTCCACGATGCACGGTTCGGGCGCGTACAGATCGAATTTCAAAAAAGCGTTGTCCGCAGGGCGGTACATGGAATCGCTGATCTTAAAAGTTTTCAGACCGAGCGGCGAACACACGCCTTTGATCCCGTGCGCGCCTTCGTACAGTTTTACGATGGGTTTCTCGTCGTCCGCAATGCAATCGGCGAGAAAATATTTATCCGCTTTGTCGAAAGTGAAACTGTCCGTCCCGTTCAAACTGCTGTATAAAATCCGACCGGAAGGCTGTAGATTTTTGTACTTTTTTTCCACGCGTTTGACCGCGATTTTGGAAGAAACGTAAAACCCGCAACTGTATTTCGCCTTGGCGAACGCAAACACGATCTTGGCGTTTTCGTAGGCATTCAGGCGGAACACGGCTTCGTCGTCGTTTTCCCGTTTCATTTCGCACGAAGCCCAGTTGCGCGTTGCGGAATCGAGATTGTCCTCCGCCATAAATACCTTGCATTCGGTAAATTCGCCGTTGGTGTCCATCGTGAGCCGCGCGACGAGTTCGCCGTCCGCGTCCTCTTCGATGACGATATCCACGGGCGCGGGCATGAATACGGCGCGGTCTTTCAGAAATTTGTCGGTGAACAGATCGAGATTGGCAAGGCTGGTATTGCCGATATGCCCGTCGTAGCGGGAAGCGAAATGAAAAGTTTTTTCCATTTCGGGATTGATCCGCGCATAGGTATCGAAGGCGCGGTCGGCGTCGAAATTGTGATCGTTGGTGGAATTGAGCATGAGAACGGGACAGCGCACATAGGGCGCATATGCCTGCGAATCGACCGCCGCCAGAAAACGGTAACGCTCGTCGTCCAGTTTGACTTCCGAACTCTCGCCGAATTTGTATTTGCCCTTGTAAGTCATCCAGCCGCCCGCGCATACGCTCACGCCGCAGGAAAGATCGGAAGAAGTCGCCATCAACTGCCAGGCGATCTCGCCGCCGCGCTTGATACCGAGCACGCCCACGCGCCCGATCTCTTCGCGCGATTTGAGATAGCGCATACAGTAACGCGCCACAGCCACCCATTCGTACCAGGAAGTTTCCTTTGCCGTTTCGTCGGCGTAGGCGATGTGTCTGCCCGCCTCCGCGAAATTCGCGTAAGGCACGTTCTCGGGATATTCGGTGTATTCTTCGCAATCGGGAAATTTACCGCGGTAATCGGGCATGAGCACCGCAAACCCGCGCGCGGTAAAGCGCTGCATGAGCGCGGGGCACACGGTCTTATCCGCGTCGGGCAGAATGAGCAGCGCGGGGAATTTCGTCCCTTCCGCAGGAAGCGCGAAATTCGCGAAAATACGCACTCTCCCCTTGCCCGTTTCCCGCCCCGAAAAGCGGACGCGGTTCAAACGCATGCCGTTTTCGGAAGAGATCGCCTCTTCTTCCGCGCATAGTTCGAGCGTGTCGTCGAAATCGTTCCATAAAGTTGACGGTGTTAAAATTTTGTTAGCCAAATGCAAACTCCCGATTTAATAATTGATCTGTATTTTCGAACTTCCGCCCTCCGCCGCGCCGACAACGATAATTTTATTGTCGATACGGTGTTTCAACTCCTCTACGTGGGAAATCAGTCCGATGGAAAAGTGCGTGTTTTTCAGTTTTTCCAAACTGTCCATGACGGTGTCCACGAGTTTTTCGTCCAGCGTTCCGAACCCTTCGTCCAAAAAGAAAAATTCGATGGGACGCAGAGATTTCGCGTAGATCGCCGCCGAGAGGGAGAGCGCGAGCGAGAGAGAAACCAGAAAGGTTTCGCCGCCCGAAAGAGTGAATACTGCGCGCAGTTCGCCTCCGTTATAATTGTCGCCCACGAAAAAACCTTGCTTATAGCGGATAAAATAGCGCCCGCCCGTCAGTTTCAACAGCGTCTCGCTCGCCGACGCCGAGATATCGGAAAGATATTCGGAGGCGATGAATTCCATAAAATTGTTGCCCTTTATGAGCGAGCGAAGTTTTTCTAAAAGATCGAGCCGCCCCTGAAAATGTTTCAGTTGTTTTTCGATGAGCAGTTTTTCGGTGAGTTTGCCGCTCACCTCTTTCAGCCTGCTTTCGAAAACTCCTATGTCGGAAAAAAGTTTCTGCCTCGCCGCGGAAAAATTTTCAAATTCCTCTTTAGCCGAGGCAAGTTCTTCTTCGCTCACCGACGCCGCGTCGGCATACGCCGACCGCTGCCCTTCCAGAGAAAGTTTTTCGCGTTGGAAGTTTTCCGTTTCTTCCTGCGTTTTGCGGATATCGGGATAGCGCGCAAGCAGACCCTGCGCCTCTGTAAGGTCTTGAAATCCGTTTTTTTCCAGTTCTTCCGCAAGATTTTTTTCCGCAGCCGCGAGATTTTCCGTAAACAATTTTACGGACGCCTCGCACTCCTTTTGCGCCGCCGCGGCTTCGTTTTGCGCGGCGCGGGCTTTTTCCAAAGCCCCGGCGATCTCTTGTTTCGCCTTTTCGTACGAACTGACCGACACGCGGAGATGTGCCGTGAAAGCGTTATAATCGGAATGTCCGCCCAAAACTTCGTTTATTTTCGTTTGCAGCGAATCGATCTCCTCTTTCGCGCGCGCGCCCTTTTCGGTGATTTCCGCAAGTTTCGATCCCGCTTCCTCTTTGCGCCGCCGCGCTTCCTGTTCGGCGAGTTCGAGCCTGTGCTCCCGTTTCGTCAATGCGTCCCGCGTTTCGCGTAAGTTCTGGAAACTTTTAAAAATTTCGTCGGGCGAGCGCCCTTCCACCGTCTGCTCTAATAGCGACCGATAATGCGCTTGCTTTTCCGTCAGTTCCCTTTCCACGGCAAAATACAATTTGCCGTCGGCGGGATAATCGGCGCGCAGTTTTTCCAGCCTGCCGCCGAAATATTCGAACGATTTCGAATATTCCCCGCGCAAAAGCGCGCCCCCGAAATTTTTTTGCAGCAGCGTTTCGGGATCGCCGAGCGCCGCCGCTTTTTGCCGTTCGGCCGCAAGAGATCGTTTTTCTTCGGCAAGGTCGGATAACTCGCGTTCCGCGCTCTCCGCCTGCATTGCGAATTTTTTATATTCGGCTTTGAGAGCGTCCCGTTCGGTCTGTTTGCTCTTCAAAAGTTCGCTGTCCTGCTTAATATATTCCGCGCGAGCAAGACTTGCGCCGCATTCGTTGATCTTAGCGTCGAAATTTTCCGTTTCGGCGCGTTTTTCAAGATCTGCAAGTTTCTGCGCGGCGCTTTTCCCGCGCTCTTCGAACATTTTGCTCTTTTCCCGTTCGCGCAGTATTTTATCGCGGAGCGACTGAATTTCTTCGCCGTATTTTTTTGCCGCCGCCGCGCCGCCGTAACGGGCGATCGCTTGTTGCTTTTCGGAAATTTCTTCCGCTCTCGCGGATAATTCCGCAAGACGCTTTTCCACTTGCGCCGCACGCACGCCTTTCTCGTACGCGGAGCGCAGCAGATTATAGCGTTCCTGCGCGCGCGAAAAATTTTCTTCCGCCGCTTTCTGCAAAGAAAGGCTCTCATTGAGCGCCGACTTTAAAGAGTTCTCCGCTTCCTTGGAAACGTCCTCCATGCCCGAAAGTTTTCCTTGGCAGAACTGCGTCTGCCCGAGGTAAAATCCGTATTTCTCACGCACGCGCGCGTTGAGTTTTTCACCGTATTCTTCCAGTCCGAACAGCCGCGCGATCAGTTTGAGCCGCTCGCTCTTTTCCGCTTTGACGAACTGCGCGAATTCGCCCTGCGGCAATGCGATGCACTTTTTGAAATCTTCAAAGGAAAGCCCTACGATCTCCTGCACCAGCGCGTTCACGGCTGAAACCTTTCCGTCGCCGATGCTCGTGCGTCTGTCGCCGTCAATGAGTATCAACTCGGCTTTTTGCAGTGAATTTTTGCGCCTGATCTCGCGCTCGATGCGATAAACTTTCCGCCCTTCGTCGCTTTCCGTTTCAAACTCGAAATTCACGTAAGCGCGGTCGCAACCGTAGTTGATGATATCCGAACCGACGCCGCCGCGCGCCCGCTCTATCTTGCCGTAGAGCGCGAACACGATGCTGTCGAGAATGGTCGTCTTGCCGCTGCCCGTATCGCCGAATATGCCGAATATGCCGCCGCGCAAAAGTTTTTCGAAGTCGATTTCCGCAGGCTCGGAAAAACTGTTGATGCCGCAAAATTGCAGATATTTAGGTTTCATCCCGCGCCTCCGATATCTCCATAAACAGTTCCAAAAGGTCTTTGGGCGGCTCGTCGGAGTACATGCTCTTATAGTATTCCGTAAACAGTTCGGATGCGGAAAGATTTTTGCGGCTGGCAAACTCGCCGAGCGCGCAGTCCGCCTTGATCTCGGGGATGATGGAGATGAGCCCCTCGTTCGCTTCCTTCAATTCTTTGATCTGCGAAGGAATGAGCGGCTCCTTTAAAAAGAGCGTCAGTTCGATAAAGCAATTTTCGTAGCGTTTTAAAAGTTCTTCCGCCTCGCCTACGCTGTTCGCGGCGAGCCGCACGAGCGTTTTGCCCGAGGTCAGTTTCACTTCCTTTAAGTTATGGACGCCCTCTTTTCCGAGATCGAACAGCATCACCTTTTTATCTACGTTCGCCTCGTCGAAGGCGTATTGCAGAATGGAACCGCTGTAAAATACGTTGCGGCCGCCGAGGTGCTGTTTGCGGTGAAGATGCCCGAGCGCGACGTAATCGCTCGCGGGCAAAAGTTCCAAAGGCACGGCGCGCGCGCCGCCGAGGTCTATTTCCCGCTCGCCCTCGCTCACCTTTCCGCCCGCCACGAAGAGATGCGACACAAAGACGGAGGGAAGTTTTTCCGTATTTTCCGCCTCGCCCGCCTCGATCCAGCGGCGCATCTTGTCGCAAAAACTTTCGTCGGGGTTTTTATCCTCTTTTAGGCGCGCTTCCGTGGGATACGGCAGTAAATTGAGAAACACGCGTTCGCCCGCCTCGTTTTCCATTTCCATGAAATGCGCGCCCGCGCGGACGGGATGCGTCTTGCGCACGGCGGAAAGAGCGGGCACGTGCGAAACGTTGCCGTAAATGTAGATGCCGAATTCTTCGGAAAGCGAAGTCGCCGCGGCTAAGCGGATATGATCGTCGTGATTGCCGCTGATGATGACCACCGCGCGGTCCTTGCCCGCAAGTTCCCTGACCGAGGTATAAAAGAGATCTTCCGCCTCGGAAGAAGGAAGATAAGTATCGAACACGTCCCCCGCGACCAGTACGAGTTCCACCCTCTCGCGCTCGCAAAGAGCCGCGATTTCACGCAGAACTTCCCGCTGTTCGCCGATGCGCTCGCGGCCCAAAAGCCGCTTGCCGATATGCCAGTCGGACGTGTGCAAAACCTTCATAGTACCTCTTTCAATGACAAACTCAAAAAAATGTTGTAAATAACCTTGATTTTACGGAAAATTGCTTATATAATAGTATAGCGCAATTCTAAAAATAAATCAAGTGTTACATCGGAGTTTTATACATGGGTTTTTGTTCGTATTCCAAAGAATTTTCGGCATCCTCTTACACCAACGTCGAAAATCAGTTTATCACCAAATATATGGCGCTCGCCGACGGCGACGCGGTAAAAGTCTACTTGTACGGGCTGTATCTGTGCCAGAACGTACAGGAAGAATTTACTCTCACCGAGGCGGCGCGGGATCTGAATATGAGCGAGAAACAAATAATGGATCTGTTCCGTTTCTGGGAAGATTTCGATTTATTGCAGATCGTTTCGATCGAGCCGTTCTGCGTGAAATACTTCCCTTCCGATTACAGCAAGGGTAAACCGAAAAAGATCAGGACGGAAAAATATTCCGATTTCAACAAGGCGGTGCAGTCGCTCATGCCGCAAAAGATGATCTCCACGAGCGAATTCGAAAAGTATTTCGCCGTCATGGAACAGTACTCCATCAAGCCCGAGGCGATGATCCTCATCGTCAAATATTGTATCGATCTGAAAGGCGAAACCATCGCGCAGAATTATATCTTGCAGGTGGCGCGCAATTTCGCCTACGAAGGCGTGACCACCGTGGAAAAGATCGAAAAGAAACTTTCCGATTACGTTTTGAGAAGCGGCGATATCGGACGCATCCTGCGCGCGATGGGTTCGACGAAAAAGCCAGAACCGGAAGATTACAATCTTTTAAAGCGCTGGACAGGCGAACTCCTCTTCGAAACGGATACGGTGGAATTCGTCGCGTCGCTCTTTAAAAAATGCGGCATGAACAAACTGGACGAGATCTTAAAGGAACTGTACGCGAACAAAAAATTCGACCGCGCCGAGATCAAAGAATATCTTTCGCGCAAGGCGCAGATCAAAAATCTCACCCTTTCCATCGCCAAAGAACTGGGCGTGTACTGCCAGATCATAGATACTTACGTCGACAATTTCGTCAGCGTCTGGCTGTCGTTCGGTTATGACGACGCGTCGCTCATAAGCCTTGCGAAATACTGTTTCAAAAGGGAGAAAAAATCTTTCGAAAAGATGGACGAACTCATCAAAAAATTGGCGGCAATCGGCGTGATCTCCGCGGAAAGCATCGTCACGTATATGCAGGGCGAGGCGACGGAACAGGATTTTCTTTCGGAGGTGCTCGCCGCCTGCGGGCTCACCCGCCGCGTGAACAACTGGGACCGCGAATGCCTGAAAAACTGGCGAAACTGGAATTTTTCCGACGAGATGATCTTAAAAGCGGCACAACTCGCCGCGGGAAAATCCAGCCCCGTGCCCTACATAACTTCGGTGCTGTCTTCCTGGAAATCGCAGAATATTTTCTCGCCCGACGCTCTGGAAAAGGACGCCCGCACCGCCTTCCGTACGGCGGAAAACGCGGACAAGAGCGCCGAATTCAAGAAAAAAGTGCAATCCTACTATTTCAATCTGCGCGAGCGCGCGCAGGATAAAGCCGCGTACTATCTTTCCGTTGCAAGGCACAATCCTGATTTTTGCAAGAACGAGGAAGAACTGCGCTCCGCGGAGATCCAACTTGCCAAAGCCGAAGCGCTCGGCGGCGACGGCGCGGCGCTTGCGCAGAATCTGACGCAACTGAAAAAGCAGCGCGCTGCCCTGCTCGTTTCCATGCGGCTTTCCGAAGACAAACTGACGCCGCAATACCGCTGTAAAAAATGCAGGGATACGGGATTCGACAAAAACGGAAACGTGTGCGACTGCTACAAGAAATTCGTAGAAAACGCCGCCGAGGACAAAAAACTGGAAACCATATTAGACGCCTATTCGAACATCGAACTATAAAAAAACGGCGGACGCGACGTCCGCCGTTTTTATTTTATAAACTTGTCAATACTTCGTACAGCGCGCGCATATCGCCGCCGCGCAGATCGAGGTAAAAACACCGCCCCGTGTACGCGCCTTCATACAGACGGCAGAGATTGAATCCCATGTATTCGGGAACGACCTCGAAGGCGAGTTCGCTGAAATCCATGCCGAAACACGACTGATTTTCGGCGTACGATAATCGCAGCCATACGCCCTTTTGCATATCCTTGCGGGTGAGTTCGTCGATACTGACGCCGAACGCGGGCATCTGTACGGCGTTCTCGCTCATGCTCTCCAACGCGGACAGCACTTTTTTGCGCGCCGTTTCACCGAGTATTTTTTCCGTGCCCTCGCGCAGCAAAATAATCGTTTCCGCTTCGGGAAAAAACTGCTTGATATCTTTCTCTTCTTCCATAAAACCTCCTTTCAGCCGAGCGCCACGTCTAAGATCATCATCAAAGTGAATCCGAGCATGACGCCTATGCCGCCTATATACGGGCTTTTTTCCAGTTTCGCGTCGGGGATCAGATCTTCCGCCACGACAAAGATCATCGCGCCCGCCGCAAACGACAGGAGCCAAGGCATGGCGGAACTTAAAAACGCCGCCAAAAACAAGCCGATGAGCGCGAATATCGGTTCCACGGCGCCGCTCGCCGTGCCGTACCAAAACGCTTTAGAGCGGCTGCCCGTGGCGTTTTTCATGGGCAGGCTGACCGCAGCGCCCTCGGGAAAATTCTGGATCCCGATCCCGATCGCCAATCCCAGCGCCGCATAGACGGAGGACATTTCCCCGCCCGCAAGCGCCGCGCCGAAAGCGAATCCGACGGCAAGCCCCTCGGGGATATTGTGGATCGTGACCGCCAAAAACATTTTCGTAGGTTTTTTGAGCGCCGCATGCACGCCGTGCTCGTGTTCGCCGCCCTCGTGCGCGTGCGGAACGATCTTATCCAATACGATCAGAAACGCGCCGCCCGCCAGAAATCCCACGGCCGCAGGCACCCAGTTGAATTTTCCGAAATTTTCCGCCTGCTCCATGGCGGGCACCAACAGCCCGAACACCGACGCCGCGACCATCACGCCCGAGGCGAACCCCAAAAATGCGGCGTTGACCTTGGCCGAAATATCCTTTTTGAAAAAGAATACCAGCGCGGAACCCGCAGTAGTCATCAAAAATATCAAAGCGATGCCGATCGCGGCAATTCCCGTTTCGTTCATATCGTTTCCTCTTTCCGAAATTATACCATATTCTTTTTCAAATTTCAATCGTACGTCGCGCCGAATAAATTTGTAAATTATTTTATATAAAATGCTTGACAAATTCTTGCAACGCGCTATAATGGAGGCAAATCAAGCAAGGGAGGAAACCATGAAAAAAAATATGTACAGCCTGATGCTCGCCGAGGAGGTCATTCGCGAAATCGACAAACTGGCGGAACAGAACAATACAAACCGTTCCAATCTGGTAAATCAGATTCTGGCGGAATACGTTTCCCTCACCACCCCCGAAAAACATATACAGAACATTTTCGAGATCATCGGCAACATGATGGGAAACCGCGGCAACTTTCTGCTGTATTCGCAGCCCAACGATCTTACGATGTCGATCAAAAGTTCTTTGAAATATCACTACCGCCCCACCATACGCTACGAAGTGGAAATGTACCGCACGCCCAAGGAAACCATCGGGCAGTTGAAGATCATTTTCCGTACGCAATCCCCCGAACTATTGGTGGAGTTGACGAGATTTTTTAAGATCTGGATGCAACTCGAAACGATTTACATCAAACAGTTTTTTACAAAGGACGCGATCGAATACAGCCTGGAAAACGGAAAGTTTCTGCGCAGTTTCGCCGTGCCCAACGATTCGGATTACACCGAAGAGCAGATCGGAAACGCGATCGGCCATTATATCGCCACCTTTGACGAAATGCTCAAAGGATTTCTCGGCGGCGAATACGGCTCGATCGAGGCGTTGGAAAAGCGCTATTTGCAATATCTGAACAGCGGCGTTCAGATCATCTGAAGGAGGTGAATTTTTATGAACGCACAAAAATTGACGAAAAAAGCGATGGAGGCGGTGACTGCCGCACAGAATATCGCGCTGGAAAACCAAAATATGCAGATCATGCCCGAGCACCTTTTATACGCGCTCGCGGATCAGGAAGGCGGACTGATCCCTTCCCTTTTGAAAAAATCGGGCGCGGATATCGACTTGTTGCTCGCGCGCCTGGATACGGCGATCGGAAAGATCCCCGCCGTGAGCGGGAGCGGGCGGGAACCCGATAAGATTTATATTTCCCCCGTGACGGACAAAATATTCGCGCAGGCGGAACGGCTCGCGGCAAACATGAAGGACGAATACGTTTCCGTCGAACATATCATGCTCGCCCTCTTCGACTACGCGACGGAAGACATCAAACAGATTTTCAGAGATCTTTCCGTCACAAAAGAAAAATTCCTGGCTGAACTGAAAAAGGTCAAGAGCGAACGGGTGACGAGCGACGATCCCGAAAGCACCTACGACGCGCTTACCAAATACGGATTCGACCTCGTACAGCGCGCAAAAGAACAGAAACTCGATCCCGTCATCGGGCGCGACAACGAGATACGAAACGTTATCCGCATTTTGTCGCGCAAATCCAAAAACAATCCCGTGCTCATCGGCGAACCGGGCGTCGGCAAGACTGCCATCGCGGAGGGGCTTGCGCAAAGGATCGTGCGGGGCGACGTTCCCGAAGGATTGAAAGATAAGACGATTTTCGCACTCGATATGGGCTCGCTCATCGCGGGCGCGAAATTCCGCGGCGAGTTCGAAGAGCGTTTGAAAGCCGTGCTCGGCGAAATCAAAAAGAGCGAAGGCAAGATCATCCTCTTTATCGACGAACTGCACACCATTGTCGGCGCGGGCAAAAGCGACGGCGCAATGGACGCGGGCAACCTTTTAAAGCCCATGCTCGCGCGCGGGGAACTGCACTGCATCGGCGCGACCACGCTCGACGAATACCGCAAATATATCGAAAAGGACGCGGCGCTCGAACGCAGATTCCAGCCCGTCATGGTCGACGAACCGACGGTGGAAGACACCGTTTCCATTCTGCGCGGTTTAAAAGAGCGCTACGAAGTTTTCCACGGCGTGCAGATACACGACCAGGCGCTCATCGCCGCGGCAACCCTTTCCAACCGCTATATCACCGACCGTTTTCTTCCGGATAAGGCGATCGATCTCGTTGACGAGGCGTGCGCGACCATCCGCACGGAGATCGACTCGATGCCCGCGGAAATGGACGACATTTCCCGCAAGATCATGCAGTTGGAAATCGAGGAAATGGCGCTGAAAAAGGAAAGCGATACGCTGTCGCAGGAACGGCTGGCATCCATTCGAAAAGAACTTGCCGACCTTCGCGAAAAATTCCGCGCCATGAAAGCGCAATGGGAAAAGGAAAAACAGGAGATACACGCCGTATCCGACACAAAAGCGGAGATCGAAAAAATCAACGCGCAGATCGAGGCGGCCAAGCGCGTTTCCGATTACGCAAAGGCGGCGGAACTGCAATACAGCGCCCTGCCCGCCTTGCAGAAAAAACTGGAAGAGGCGCAGAAACAGGATTCGCACAAAAAGACGACGTTGCTCCGCGACACCGTTTCCGAAGAAGAGATCGCGCGCGTCGTATCGCGCTGGACGGGTATTCCCCTCGCAAAACTCATGGAGGGCGAGCGCGAAAAAATATTGCATCTCGGCGATATCCTGCATAAGAGAGTCATCGGTCAGGACGAGGCGGTGACCAAAGTGAGCGAAGCGATCATCCGTTCGCGCGCAGGCATCGCGGATCCCGACCGCCCGATCGGCTCATTCCTCTTTTTGGGACCGACCGGCGTGGGCAAAACGGAACTTGCCAAAGCGCTCGCGGAGAGCCTCTTTGACGACGAACACAATTTGGTACGCATCGACATGACCGAATATATGGAAAAATTTTCGGTTTCCCGTTTGATCGGCGCGCCTCCGGGATACGTCGGTTACGACGAAGGCGGACAACTCACCGAGGCGGTGCGCAGAAAGCCCTACTCCGTGGTACTCTTCGACGAAATAGAAAAGGCACACCCCGACGTGTTCAACATCTTATTGCAGGTACTCGACGACGGGCGTATCACCGATTCGCAGGGACGCACGGTGGACTTTAAAAATACCATCATCATCTTGACTTCCAACCTCGGCTCCTCTTATCTTTTGGAAGGCATCGACGAAAAAGGCGAAATTTCCGAAGAGGCGAAAGAACAGGTGGATAAACTTTTGAAGAGCAGTTTCCGTCCCGAATTTTTAAACCGTCTGGACGAGATCGTCTATTATAAACCGCTGACCAAAGACAACGTGACCAAGATCATCGACCTTCTGATCGAAGACCTTGCGGTACGGCTGCGCGACAAACAACTGAAACTGGATATCACCGAGCGGGCGAAAGAATCGATCGTCGAAAACGGATACGACCCCGTGTATGGCGCGCGTCCTTTAAAGAGATATCTGCAGAGCAAGATCGAAACGCTGATCGCGAAAACCATTCTCGCGAACGACCTCGACGCGGGCAATACCCTTCAAATCGACACCAAAGACGGCGAGTTTATCGTAAATATTCTTAAATAAAAAAAAGGGGCTGCCTTACGGCAGTCCCTTTTGCCGTGCAGGACTTTCCCTTGACGGGAAACGAACAGATTCAGCACGAATTGAAAAAAGGTGCTCCGCCACGGCGACAAAGAAAGTGCAATACTTTTGGAAAAGAAAGCGACTCTACTAATCGCATACAAAAAAAGACGGCCGATATTCGGCCGTCTTTTTTAAATATTGGTCAGATAGAAAACTTCTTCCGCGGTCAGTTTACGCACTTTGCCACGCTCTAAAGAACCGAGTCCCATGTCGCCTATTTTGATACGCTTTAAAAAGTCCACGTTCTTGCCGATACTTTCGAACATACGGCGCACCTGCCTGTTTTTCCCTTCGGTAATGGTAACGTGCAGTTTGGTAAACTTTTTATCCGTTTCCACGATGCGCACGTTGCTCTTGCCCGTAGTCTTCCCGTCCAACTCCACGCCGCCGCGCAATTTGTTGAGTTCGGTCTCGCCCACCGTGCCCTCGATCCGTACGAGATACGTTTTGGGGATCTCGTTTTTGGGATGCGTCAAGCGGAAAGCCAAATCGCCGTCGTCGGTCAAAATCAGCATTCCTTCGGTATCGTAATCGAGCCGCCCCACGGGATAAACTCTGCCCACGCCCGCGGGCAAAAAATCCATGACGGTCTTGCGCCCCTTGTCGTCTTTGACGGTGCATACGCATCCCTTGGGTTTATTCATCAGATAATACTGATGTTTGGATTTCATCGATACACGCTGCCCGTCCACGAATACCGCATCGGAATTTTCTTTGACTTCGTCGCCCAATTTGCAGACTTTTCCGTTGATCTTGACTCTGCCCTCTTCGATAATCTTGTCGCACGCGCGCCGCCCCGCGACGCCGCAGCCCGCAAGATATTTGTTGATCCTCATATATCCTCTTTGAAAAACTAATTATTTGCGATATCGCGTAAAATGTCGATAAAGCTCTTTTTCACATTCTCTATACTAACGATTTTTTGCGAAAAAAGCAACTGATTTTCAAGAAGAATTTGCATTTCACCCAACGCGTCGCCGCATTTTACGGGCAGTTTCACCTGTTCGGGCAAATCGAAGAGGATCTGTACTTTGGAAAGTTCTCCTTCCGCCAAAGGATAAGAAAAACCTTCTTTCGCCTCCACGCGGCAGGATTTCCCCTTTACCTCGGTGGGAAGCGTCATTTCTTTTGGTTCAAACAGCGAAACAAGGCTGTATTTCGCAAAGCACTGTTCCAGGATTTCGGCGCTGCGTTCGTACATTGGATGGCAGTTCAAAACCACGGAAACAAGTTGCATACCGCCGCGCTCGGCGCCGCTTACCAGACACCTGCCCGCGATCTTCGTATATCCCGTTTTAACGCCGTTCGCGCCGTCGAACTGGTACAGCATTTTATTTTTGTTCACGAGCACGCGGTTGCCGTTGCCGCCGTCCTGTACGACAACTTTCTGCGTGGACACGATCTCTTTAAACGCGGGATTACGCATCGCCGCACAGGCGATCGTACATAGATCGCGCGCGGTCGTATAGTGATTTTCGGCAGGGAGACCGTGCGGATTTACAAAATGGCTGTGCACAGCGCCGAGTTTTTTTGCCCTTTCGTTCATCACTTCGGCAAACGCCGCGACGCTCTTGCTGTGATAGATCGCGAGCGCTTCCGCGCAGTCGTTGCCTGAGCGGAGCATCAGCCCGTACAAAAGGTCTGATATTTTCAGTTTTTCCCCCGCGACGAGATAGATTGAGGAACCCTCGATGCCGCATGCCTCGGCGGGGATCTCGAACACGTCCGAAAGATCGCAGTCCTCTACGATAATGAGCGCGGTCAAAACCTTGGTCGTGCTCGCCATGGGCATGACCTTATCGCTGTCGTTTTCGTATAACACGCGTCCGCTTTCGGCTTCCATCACGATTTCCGAATAGGAACTTTCCGCGCTCGCGCCTTTGGGCGAAAATGCGGCCGCGCCCACCGCAAACGCACCCGCCAACAGAGCCGTCAGCAAACAAACCGTCTTTTTAGTCATTTTTGTTTACGAACTTCCCCATCAATTCCGACGCTTTGTCGATGAGATTGTCAAGCGGCGCGTCGCCCACGTGGATAAAGCGGCAGTCGCTGCCCGTATCCAGAATGAATCCCGCGGGTTTTAACGAAACGACCGCGCCCGAGCCGCCCGCGAAAGGATAGTTTTCGTCCTCTTTCAAAATTTTGATCTCGCCGTATTCGCCGCCACCCGAAAGATATCCCATCGTCACCTTCGATACGGGGATCAACTGATAGCCGCCCGACGTCGCGATCGGTTTGCCGATGACGGTATTCACGTCCACGAGTTCGTTGAGATTATGAAGGGAGGTTTCCACCATTTCTTCTACTTTTTTGTTTTTTCCTTTTACGCTCATATTCAATTACCTTCTCCAATAAAATTTTCGTCGACGCCATCGAAAGCACGAGCAGATTAAAAATCGCGGTCATACTCACGGATACTTTCAAAGTATCGCTTTCGGGCGTCAGCATCACGCCGCTTTTCAGCGACAGATATTTTTTTTCCGCAAAAAATCTTGCGAACAGCGCGCCCGCCAACGATTCGATAAACGCAGCGGCAAGAACCGCCCCGCCGACGTTTTCGCGATTGCCGATTTCGACGATCTGATGATACGAATAGACTTGAAACCCGTCCGTGATCTCGAACTTTTTTCGCGTGTTTCCCAACTCTTTATACGGCAGCAGGACCGCTTTCTTTTTGGTGAGATGAAAGGCGATCCCTTCTTTGTATAAAGTGGCGTACCCGCCGTAAATTTTGAAAAAACGGAACAGATAGATGCCGAAGCACCCCTTTTTCTCTTTTCCGTCGACAAAGGCATTTACGTTCAAAAAAATCGGAAACAAAAAACTTAAAAATCCGACGAACGAGAGTATGCAAAGCGTATCATCCATACAAGCAGTATTTCCGTCTTTTCATAAATTATGCAATAAAAAACCCGCCGAAGTTCGGCGGGGCGAAATTTGACGTTTACAGTTTTTCGATGATCTTCGTGAGCGCGTATTTGCAGTGTTCGTACGTGAGGCCGCCCTGAAAATAAGCGATATACGGTTCCTTGACGGGCGCGTCCGCAGAAAGTTCGATGGAGGCTCCCTGCACGAAACAGCCTGCCGCCATGATGACGCGGTCCTCATATCCCGGCATATCCCACGGCTGCAACTGCACGAAACTGTCGATGGGCGACGCCTCCTGCACCGACTGGATAAATGCGATCAGTTTTGTATCCGAAGGGAACTGTATGGCGCGGGTGATATCATACGGCATATTTTCCAGCGACGGCGAAGTTTTATAGCCGATCTGATCGAGACAGGCGCCGATGAGGAAACTTCCCTTCAACGCCTGGTTTACGGTGTGCGGAGCAAGGAAAAGTCCCTGGTAAAAATACTGATAACCCGCAGAATAGGAACCGACCTCCGCGCCGATGGAAGGCGCCGTCAGCCTGCCCGCGATTTTTTCGACGTATTTTTGCCGTCCGACGATATAGCCGCCCGTAGGCGCGATGCCGCCTCCCGCGTTTTTGATGAGAGAACCCACCGCGACGTCCGCGCCGTTTTGCGTCGGCTCGCTCGTTTCGACAAATTCGCCGTAGCAGTTATCCACGAAAATACAGCCTTGAAAGCCGCATTTTCTCACGAACGCGCACGCCTCCGAGATTTTTTCCTGCGATAGCGCGTCGCGCCATTCGTAGCCGCGGGAACGCTGGATAAAGACCACTTTGACTTTCGGATTTCTCAGTCCGTTTTCGATGGCGTGATAATCGAATGCGCCGTCTTTCAGATCGGCTTTTTCAAAGGAAATCCCGAAATCTGCGAGAGAGCCCGTATCTTTGCCCGCGATCACGTCCTGCAACGTATCGTAAGGATTTCCCGAAATGGAAAAAAGCGTGTCGCCCGCGCGCAGAAGGCCGAACAGTCCGACGGTCAGCGCGTGCGTTCCCGAAACGATATTGGGTGAAACGAGCGCACTCTCCGCGCCGAATACGTCTGCAAAAACCTGATTGAGGGTATCGCGCCCCTCGTCGCCGTAGCCGTAGCCCGTACTGCCCGAAAAGTGGCGGAGCGCCACGCGGTTTTTATGAAAAGCCTTTATCACCTTTACCTGATTGAAATAGGATATTTCATCCAGTTTCCGAAACGTTTCTTTCAGTTGTTCTTCGCTCTTCGCGATCAGCCGTTCTGCTCCCTGCATAAATACTCCATGATGATATTTTCGTTATCCGCGCAGTCGGGCGCGAGATAGATAAGATGCGGCAGTTTTTTGAAAAAAGTGATCTGCCGTTTTGCATAATTGCGCGTATTCTGCTTGATTATGTCAGACACAGTACTTCTCAAACTCGGATTTTCAATTAGTTCGACAGTTTCTTTATATCCGATCCCCTGCATACTCTGCGCCGTCGGAGGAACGCCGCCGCGCAGCAAAGCCCGCACCTCTTCGACAAGCCCCTGCCCGAACATGACGTCTACGCGCTTTTCGATGCGCTCGTACAGTTCCTTTCTCGGATAATCGAGACAGACTGCCACATAAGGAAACCGAGGGATCGGCTCGTCCTTCTGTTCGGATTTCTTTCGTCCCGTCAATTCAAATATTTCCAGCGCGCGAACGACGCGTTTCACGTCGTTATAATGAAGTTTCGCCGCGCTTTCCGCATCGCATTCCCGCAGGAGAGAATGCAGGTATTCGCGTCCCCGTTCCTTTGCGATGGTTTCATATTTTAACCGCACGGCGGCATCGGCCGGCGCGTTCCCGAATTTTTGCGCAAAGAGCAGCGCATTGATATAAAACCCCGTACCGCCGCAGATGACGGGCGTTTTTCCTCTCTGCAATAAACTTTCGACGACGGGAAGCGCCGCTTTTTCGTAATCGCTGACCGAATACGAATCCGTCGGCTCCGCAACGTCGATCATATGATGCAAAATACCCTCCCGTTCGGACAAAGAAGGTTTCGCGGTGCCGATATCCAGCCCCCGATACACGAGCATACAGTCGGCGGAAATGATTTCCGTTTGCAGGCGTTTCGCCATCGAAACGGCAAGCGCCGTTTTCCCCGATGCGGTCGGCCCGCAGATCACGAGCGCTTTCGTTTCCACTACACGATCCTCTTGAACATTTTTTCGATCTCGTAACGGGAAAGTTTGACGGCGATCGGGCGGCCGTGCGGACACTTCAACCCCATATCGCCGCCGAGCATTTCAAAAAGTTTGCTCTTTTCCGAATCGGTCAGCGCCATGCCGCCCTTGACCGCATGTTTGCAGGCAGTCATCGCCAATTTATCGCGCAGCAATTCGCTGAGCCGAATGCCTTTCAGCGTACCTACGTTTCTAAGCACTTCGGCGAAAAAGTCCGCGAGCGACACGTCCTGCAATTCCATCGGCACAGTAGAAATTTTGAAACTGTTGGATCCGAATTGTTCACACTCGAAACCGATCTCCTCCAAAACTTTGGAATGGTCGGTCAAAAAATCCGCTTCCTGCGCATTCACCGTGAGAACATACGGCAACAGCATAGGCTGTTTGACGACGGCACGCTTGCGCATTTCTTCCCGGAAACGATCAAACAGCAGCCGTTCATGCGCGGCGTGCTGATCGATCAAATAACAGTCGTCGCCCAACTCGTACAAAAGATAAGTCTGGAAAAGACAGCCGCGATAAACTGCATTTTCAAAAATAATTTTCTGTTGTTTCGCCTTTTGTTCCGCAGCGAGGATCAACCGTTTATTTTCCTCGAAAACGTCGGGGGCTTGTTCTTCTCTTTGCGGCTCTTTCGAATTTTCATTTTCACGGTTGCCCGAATCATGCAGCCAGATAGGCGCGGGCGCACGGTCATAACTATAATTCCAAGTATAATTTTCCTGCAAAGGCTCGATTTTCTTTTCCGCAATCACGGAAGGCACATCTTTGGGCGTTTCAATGCTTTTTATGTCAGGCATAGTACTTTGCACAACTTCGATTTCCTGTTTTTGCGGCGTTTCTTTGGCGCCGACGATATATTCCAGCGCACTGGCGTTGCCGTCGAGCACAGACGATATGATCGAATAGATACTGCCGTAAATGACCTGATTGTTTTCGAAACGCACGTCCGCTTTATTGGGATGCACGTTCACGTCCACCACTTCGGGCGGAATATCGATAAATAAAATATAAAAAGGATATTGCCTCTTCATCAGATAAGAAGCAAAGGCGTTGGATATGGCGGAACCGATCGTGGCGTTAACGACGTAGCGACCGTTGACAAAAGTGCTCTGATACGTGCGGTTTGCTTTGGTAAAGGAAGGTTTCCCCACATAGCCGTGCATAGCAATCCCGTGTTTGACGGCGCTTATTTCGTAACATTCTCTAAGTACGCTCGCCCCATACACGGCGGCGACAGCCTCTTCAAGTCCTCCGCCGAACGATTGCAGACACAGTTTTCCGTCCACAAAGTAGCGAAAGGAAATTTCAGGATTTCCCAAAATAAAACGGGAAACGGAATTGGTGATCTCCGCTTCTTCCCCTTTATCCGATTTCAGGAATTTTGCGCGCACGGGCGTATTGAAAAAGAGATTTTCGGCACATATTTCGGTACCGACGTCGCGCGCACAAGGCAGGATCTCTCCCATTTTCCCGCCGCTGCATGAGATCTGATAGGCGCAGTCGCCGCCCGCCGCGCGGGATTTGACGGTCACGTTCGCCACGGATGCGATACTCGCGAGAGCCTCGCCGCGAAAGCCCAGCGTCATAATGACGTCGAGATCTTCCACGCGCGCGATCTTGCTGGTCGCGTGCGGCAAAAAAGCGGAAGTAAAATCTTCCCTTTCAATACCCGAGCCGTTGTCGGATACGCAGATCCTGTCCTTTCCGCCCCGCTCGATCTCGATAGAAATACTCGTCGCGCCCGCGTCGATGCTGTTTTCGACGAATTCTTTTACCACAGAATACGGGCGGTCCACCACCTCGCCCGCGGCGATGCGGTTAAAAACGGAACTGTCCAGAATATTGATCTTTGCCATAAAACTCCTTTATCTTTTGACTTTTTCGGAAAGGTCGGATAAGACCATAAACGCCTGCATGGGAGAGAGATTATCAAGATCCAATTCGGATAAGATTTTTTCGATTTCGGAAAGGCTCGGTTCCTCTTCGGAAACGGCGATCTCTTCCGTTTGCGCCGCGCCGCGCGCAATATCGTTTTTCTCCAATTTTTTGAGGATCTCTTTGGCGCGCGCTGTCACTTCCGCAGGAACGCCCGCCAGTTTCGCGACCTCGATCCCGAAACTCTTATTAGCGCCGCCGCGCATGATCTTACGCAGGAAGATCACCGTCCCCGCGGCCTCTTTTACCGTAACTTTATAATTTTTGACACCCTCAATCTTATCTTCCAGTTCCGTGAGTTCGTGATAATGCGTGGCAAAAAGCGTCTTTGCTTTGATCTTCTGCGCGAGGTGTTCCAAAACCGCCCAGGCAATACTAAGTCCGTCGAAAGTACTCGTCCCGCGCCCCACTTCGTCTAAAATCAGCAGAGAATCGGGCGTCGCGTTTAAAATGATGGAGGCAACTTCGGTCATTTCCACCATAAACGTGCTCTGGTCGAGGATCAGATTGTCGCTCGCTCCCACACGGGTAAAAATACGGTCGGTCACGGGTATTTCCGCGCTCTTTGCAGGCACGAAACAGCCGAGGTGCGCCATCAGCACGATGAGCGCAGTCTGCCGCATATAAGTGCTCTTACCCGCCATATTCGGTCCCGTGATGATCATGATCGAAGTATCTTTGCCGTCCATCGTCGTATCGTTGGGCACGAACCGCTCTTTGGAAAGAGCCTCCACGACGGGATGTCTGCCGTCGATGATTTTCAAGGGGCCGCCGAGCGGGCCTATCTGCGGTTTGCAGTAATTGCGCTCTTTGGAAACCGCGGCAAAGGATACGAGGCAATCGAGGAAGGCAATCGCCTGCGCGAGTTCTTTGAGTTTGGAAATATTGTCCGCAAGCGCGGACTTCACATCCTCGAAGATCGCAAGTTCAAGTTTGATGCTGCGCTCCTCGCTGGTCAATATCTTTTCTTCGACCTCTTTGAGTTCGTCGGTCACGTAGCGCTCGGCATTGGCGATCGTCTGCCGCCTCTGATAATGATACGGCACTTTATCCTTAAAGGAATTCGTGACCTCGATCATATAGCCGAACACGCGGTTATATTTGATTTTCAGATTTTTGATGCCCGTCGCGTCGCGCTCCCGCGTTTCCATTTCGGCGATCATGCCCGCCCCGCCGTCGCGGATCCTGCGGAATTCGTCGAGGTCCTTATTATAGCCCTCGCGGATAAAGCCGCCGTCCTTGACCGCAACAGGCGCGTTTTCCACGATGGTCGCCTTTAACAGGTCGCGTATTTCGGACAATTCGTGCAGTTCGGAAACGATCTTCATCAGAACGGGCGAAGAAAAACCCGTCAACTGAAATTTAAGGCTGGGAACGATTGCAAGCGAAAGCGCAAGATTTTCGCAGTCGCGCGGCGTCAGATTGTTGTTGGAAATTTTGCCCGCGATCCTCTCGATATCGCGGATCCCTTTGAGCGTTTCGGCGATCCCGATGCGTATGACCGTCGCATTGAAAAGTTCCTCCACGCCGTCCAGACGAAAACAGATCTCTTCCCGCGAATTGAGCGGGTTGAGTATGAGATTCGTCAACAGCCTTGCCCCCATGCCCGTCTGCGTCTTATCCAGAAGCCATAAAAGAGAGCCGCGCTTTTTCCCTTCGTACAGCGTTTTCGTCAGTTCCAGATTTTTGATCGCGATGCTGTCGAGCATCATCGTCTTTCTTCCGTTGAGATATTTCAAACCGTCGAGATTTTTCAGCGCGTGTTTCTGCGTTTCCCGCAGATATTCGACGAGCGCACCGCAGGCGGAGATCGCGATATCTTTGCCCGCAATGCCGAAGGGCGCGAGCGTTTTCGTTTGAAATTGTTCCAAAAGGCTGTTTTCGGCGCGCCGCACGGTGAACGCCCAGGGAACGTAACAGGAAAACGAAGGGAGCGAATTGTATTTCAATACGGGACAATCGCGCGCCGCGAGCAAAAACTCGTCGTTGACGATAATTTCGGCGGGCGATAATTTGACAAGGTTTTCTCCCGCCTCGCTCACGCAATTCCCGCCCGAAAACGAGGACACGCAGAATTCCCCCGTCGTGATATCGGTGTATGCGACGGCGCACTCTTCGCCGCTTTTATAAGCACAGGCAATGAAATTGTTGGAGCGCTCGTCTAAAAGTTCATCTTCGATGAGCGTACCCGCCGAAACGACGCGCACCACGTCTCTGTCCACCATGCCTTTACTCGTGGCAGGATCGGAGAGTTGCTCGCAGATGGCGACCTTTTTTCCGAGCGCGACGAGGCGGGCGATATATGTATCCGCGGCGTGAAACGGAATACCGCACATGGGCGCGCGCTCTTCAAGACCGCAGTCGCGCCCCGTCAAAGTGAGATCGAGGAGCGCGGACACTTCCTTGGCGTCGTCGAAAAACATCTCGTAAAAGTCGCCCAAGCGATAAAACAGGACGCAGTCTTTGTATTGGTCTTTGATCTGAAGGTAATGCCTCATCATCGGAGATAATCCGCTCATCTTTTGAACCTCTTTCCTTTATCGGACGATCTCGCCCGTAAGCGATACGCCCGATGCTTCAGTAATTTTCACGTTTACGAATTTGCCCACCACATTTTCGGACGAAGGAAAATAACCCATGCGCCCGTATTCGTCGCGCCCGAGATAAACACCCTTTTTCCCGTCGTAATCCTCGCAGAGAATTTCCACGATCTTACCCAAATATTCTTTGGATTTTTCACGCGTTTTCGAATTCACCAGAGAAACGAGACGCATGATCCTGTCTTTTTGCACGTCTTCCGGGATCTGGCCTTCCATTTCTGCGGCAACGGTGCCCGACCGACGGGAATACACAAAGGTGAACGCCGTGGAAAAATCGGCGGCATCGACGAGATCCAGCGTCTTTTGAAAGTCCTCCTCCGTTTCCGTGGGAAAGCCGACCATAATATCGGTCGTGATCTGACAATCGGGAATGCGTTTCCGCAACATTTTTACTTTATCGAGATATTCGTCGAATGTGTATTTACGGTTCATTTTTTGCAGGATACGGTCGGAGCCCGCCTGCACGGGAAGATGCACGAGGCGGCATATCTGCGGGTTTTCGGCAATGGCGGCGACGAGATCTTCGGTGAAATCTTTGGGGTTGCTCGTCATAAACCTGAGTCGGAACTTACGCTTGTCTTGGCAGATTTCCCGCAACAAATCGGGGAAATTGAAAGCGCCGTCCGCGTCGTTCCCGTACGAGTTGACGTTCTGCCCCAACAGCGTGATCTCCTTATACCCTTCGTCGAGCAAGGATCTCACTTCCGCAACGATATGTTCGGGACGGCGGCTGCGTTCCCTTCCGCGCACATACGGCACGATGCAATAGGTGCAGAAATTATTGCAGCCGTACATGATATTCACCCAGGCGTTCGGGTAACTGGTGCGGAAAGGCTCGTCTTTTTCGGAAATCTCCCCTTCCTTTTCCCACACGTCCACGACGGATTTTTTGCGTTTCAATTTTAACTCGACGAGTTTTTGCAACTCCTCGAGATTGTGCGTCCCGAACACGATATCGACGAAAGGAAACTTCTTTTTCAGTTCTTCCGCCTTGCCCGGCTGCTGCGTCATACAGCCGCCCACCGCGATCAAAAGATCTTTTTTGGATTTTTTGAGTTTTTTCAGGGCGCCGATGTTTCCATAAGCGTGATTTTCCGCATTTTCGCGGATACAGCAGGTATTAAAGACGACGATATCCGCGTCTTCGCTGTCAGCAGCAGGCTCGTAGCCCATCTTTTTCAGCGTGCCCGCGATTTTTTCCGATTCGTGCACGTTCATCTGACAGCCGTATGTAATGATATGATAATGTTTCTCGTTCATAATTTTCCGTAAGCAATGATATTTCAGATTCCATTATAACTTTTTTTCGGAAATTTTTCAAGTTATTCAAAAATAGAATGGTTAAATAATTTTTATTTTTTTTCTTATACTAACGTAAAAGGGTTGACTATGAAAGTTTTGAGGAAAATATTTATCATCGGCCTGTGTTCGCTGCTCGTTCTGACGGCTGTGGCCGCGGCTTTTTTTCTGATCACGACCAAAGACAGCAAACTCAACGAAGAAAAGCTGACTTTATCCGAAAACAATATCGTGATCTGCGACAACGGCGGAAACGAGATCGCACAGATCTCCGCGAACAAGGCGAATAAAAGCGTAAAAATAGAGGCGCTTTCCGATCATCTGAAAAACGCCTTCGTATCCATCGAAGATAAAAATTTTTATAAGCACCACGGCCTGGACGTCGCAAGAATGGGAAAGGCTTTTTTCAACAACCTGAAAAGCCGCTCCTACAAGGAAGGCGCGTCCACCATCAGTCAGCAATTGATCAAAAATACTCACCTAACCAACGAAAAGACCATTTCCAGAAAACTCAAAGAGATCAAACTGACCGTCAAACTGGAAAAAAAGTATTCCAAAGACGAGATCATGGAAATGTATCTCAATACCATTTATTTCGGGCACAGTTGTTTCGGGATCGCCAGCGCCGCCGATTTTTATTTCGATAAAGAGGCGAAAGATCTGACAGTCGCGGAATCCGCGCTCCTCGCCGCGCTCATCAAAGCGCCCAACACGTATTCCCCTTTCAATCATCCCGAAAAATGTCTGCAAAGGCGCAACCTTGTTCTGACGAAAATGCAGGAATACGGATACCTCAGCGAGAGCGAGGCAAAAATCGCCAAGGAAAGTCCTATCCCCGAAAAGTCGGACAACGCCATCAAATCGCAGACGTATATACAGAGCGTGTACGACGAACTGGAAAACGTTCTCAGCGTTTCCCCGTACGCCATTCTGGACGGGTGCAGAATTTACACTTACATGGATGCCCCCCTGCAAAAATACACGGAAGAACTGAAAACCACAGCCGACCGTTCGGGCAAAAGCATCGTAATTCTCGACAACAAGACGCGCGGCGTCAAAGCATTTTATTCTACCGAAGGCAACAGCAGCAGACAGCCCGGTTCCATCATCAAGCCGCTCGCCGTGTACGCGCCCGCATTCGAAGAAAACAGGATCGTGCCCGCAACCCCGATTCTGGACGAAAAAATTGATTTCGGCGGTTATTCCCCGTCCAATTACAACGACGTTTACAACGGTTACGTGAGCGCGCGCGCCGCGCTTTCCCGCAGCCTGAACGTGCCCGCCGTAAAAATTCTGAACGATTTAGGCATCGAAAAAAGCGAACATTATCTGCGGAAAATGAATCTGCCGTTAAAAGACGAAGATAAACACCTCGCCCTGGCGCTGGGCGGCATGAGCCGCGGTTACACTCTGACGCAACTCGCGGGCGCGTACACCGTCTTTGCAAACGAAGGTTTTTTCGCTCAGCCGCGCTTTATTAAAAAACTCGAAGACAGTCGGGGGAACGTGCTCTACACGGCGGAGATCGCATCGCGAAAAGTTTTCGGCAAGGATACCGTCGGCATGATCAACGATATTTTATACGAAACAGCCAAAACGGGAACGGCGAAAAAACTTTCGAACCTTCCCTTTCCCGTCTGCGCAAAAACGGGAACGTGCGGCACGGAAAAAGGAAACACGGATTCCTACACGATTTCCTACACTCCGGAAGACACGGTTGCCGTCTGGATGGGCAATTACGACAACACCGTGACCGACGTCACGGGCGGCGGACTGCCCTGTCACTACGCATATCTTCTGCACAAAAAAATATATGCCGACAGCGCGCCGAGCCGTTTTGAAGTACCTGGCGAACTCGTATCTTTAAAACTCGATAAATTCGAATATGAAAACAATCATCGCATCGTGCTCGCCGACGAATACGCGCCGACGGAATACGTCGTCACCGATCTTTTCAAATCCGATAAGATCCCGCAGGAAAGTTCCGCGCGCTTTACAAGCCCGCAGATCCAGACGCCCTCGATCCGATATAAAGACGGCAATGTAATCATTGATTTATGTCATGCAGAGTACTATTCATATTTAATAAAAAGACAATATGACGGTAAAACTGAAACAATTTATGACGGAAAATATCAAGAACATTTTACAGACAGAAATACAGTGAAAAACAAAAAGTATACGTATACAGTGACCCCTTACGTGAAAAACTCCGAAGGCGATCTCGTATACGGCAAGAGCGTCGTACTCCCTACCGTCTACACAAAAAGCAAACAAAATTACGATAAAATTCTGGACGATATTCTTGATTAAAAAAAGAGAGGCTTTTCCGCCTCTCTTTTTTGCGCACCCCGCAGCTACTCTTTTTTGACAGAAAAACCGTAGGTTCCCAAAGTTTTCCCTGTCGCCACATAACGATTTTGCACGTAAGCGACCAAATCACCGTCGGGAATAAACAGACGCTTATTATCGGATACATATTTTTCGGAAACCGCGACATTGACGATCTCCGCTACAAACATGACGTGCGTCCCCAGTTCGACCGTATTTTTCACGACACATTCCAAAGCAACGGGACTTTCCGCGATCCGGGGAGCGCGCACTTTTTCGCACGCCTCTTTCGTCAAAGAAAACTTATCGAATTTGTCCACCAATCGCCCCGACACTACGCCGCACCCGTCGCACACGGGCAGCAACTCTTTCGTAACCAGATTGACGACAAACTCACCCGTCTTTCTGATCAATTCATAAGAATAGCGGCTGGGGCGCACGGAAATCGAAAGCATCGGCGGCTCGGAATTCACCGTACCCGTCCAGGCAATCGTAACGATATCCGATGCTTCCATATCTCCGCAGGACACCATAACCACCGATACGGGTGCCAGATCCGTAGAGGGTTTAACATTGATTTTCATACCTTTACCTCCGTTTATGTCACACATAGTACTATTCATATTGAAATTATCTATATAATTCCGTCAAAAATGCCATATCTTTTAACTCTTTCCTCAATTTGCGGTATGAAGGGCAAAACTGTTCCACTTCCGCCCAAAAGTCAGCCGAATGGTTGAGAAACTTTAAGTGACAGAGTTCGTGTACCAAAATATATTCACGTAGCGGCGGGCGCAAAAACAGGATGCGCCAATTTATTTTGATCAGGCCGCGGGAATCGCAACTGCCCCACTTCGCTTTAAAATCCCGCACTTGCAGGTCTTCAGGCATAACTCCGATCTTCTTTCCCAGACGGTAAACGTCTTCCTCGATGCAGGAGGAATAATTCTTTTCCAGCCATTTACGAAGATAAGCAATCTCTTTTAAGCAGACAGTATCGGTGCTTTCGGAATTTTTCGCCGCGCCGAGCAACAATTTCTTTTCGGTGCCGCAAATTAAAACCGTTCGATATTCCTTTACCGAAGCAAAGCGTTGACGCGATTGCTCCTGCTCGGCAAGTTTCTTTTGTATCCAGTCGCTGTGTTCGCCTAAAAACCGACAAAGGCTCTCGTTTGAAAAACGCATCGGCACGCGGACGATCACCCTTCCGTCGCGAACGGTAATCCCGAGAGAACGTCTGGACGAGCGCATTACAGTGTATTCAAAATCAAGCAAAACACACCCTTGCCGAAATCACCGATTCTTCACCGTTTTTTACGCCTTCTACGATAAAGACATCCTTCGAGATCTGATCCCGATAAAAATTCAAAACGTCCTTTTCATGCGTCTGTTTTACGTAGTTGATCTGAAAACTTTTTACGCGCCGCGCAGTCAGTTCTTCGATGGAAAAACAGTTGAATACATAATCGGCATATTTGATATTGTTGACGTGATAATTCAAATCATATTCGGAATGCGCGATTTTCAGCGTAAACGAAGGTTCGATTTTGTCCTCAACGAAAGGAATTCGCCAATCGCAAAAATCCACTGCGCGTTCTTCAATGAATCGCTCCGTTTTCTGATTGATGGCGGAAGCGGGCGCGATCCGCCCCGTTACAGAGTCCAACAGACACCAACGCGAAAGCGCGCGCACGCGCGGTTCGTTATTTTTACACACCAGAAAACTGCGCTCGAAAATGGCTTTATTCGGCTCGTGCGGCCAGGTCGCAATCTGCACCGTAGCGCCGTAATACACCGGCTCGGTCAATTCCACATAAATTTTGGATAACACCCAAAAAAGCCCTCGCGGGCGCAGGTCGGGGTAGCCGACTCCCAGCAAACTGCTATTGATCCCCGCCGTTTCCTGAAAAAAATTCAAGATTGCGGAGGGCTTTAATTCTTGTTTAAAGTCGGTGTCGGAAGTAACGAGTTTATGCTCGCATTCGTATTTTTCGTAAGACATGGATATCGGTTTTGCACTCCTCTTTTTCTCTCCATTATTTTACACCAAAACGAAAAAAAAGTCTATAACTTGCACAGACTTTCTTTTTCCCCACCTCGTTGCCATCCTTTAAATTATATCTGACATATTACTTAATATATTGACAAAATCCGCCATATATTGTATAATACTGCCAACAGGAGGTTGAGATAAATGGATTTTGACTCGAATGATAAAGAAAAAGAAAATAACGAATCCGCTTCCATCAGCAGCGATCTGATCCGCGGGCACATCAATACGATTATCTTGCGTACCCTCTACGACGGGGACAAATACGGTTATGAAATCATCAATGAAATCGAAGAAAAGAGCAAGGGGCAATATACACTGAAACAGCCCACTTTGTACAGCGCGCTCAAACGGCTGGAAACACAGGACTTCGTAACTTCTTATTGGGGCGGCGTATCCAACGGCGGCAGACGCAAATATTTTCAGTTGACCGAAAAGGGTAAAATCGTCGCCGAACACAACCTCGCCGAATGGGAATATTCGAGAACGGTCATCGATAATCTGATCTCCGAGCGGGAATTCGACTTCAATAAACCCGCCCCTGCCGCCGTTGACTTCAATTTACTGAAAAAATCGACCACGCGCGTACGCGGCGTAAAAGGCGAAGACGAAGAAGATATCGATCTCAGTTTTGATTTTACGGAACAGGCGAAAGACGAGCCGTTTTCTGCGGAAAAAGCAATCGAACCCGAACCCGCGGACGAGCCGAGAACCTTGAACGATTCCGACGTGAACGAATTCATGCGCGAACAGAACGCGGCGCAGAGCGAACCGCCTGCGGACGAGCCCTCTCCCCTATCGGAGGAAGAGAAGCAGCGCATCCACGAGAATTACAAATTACTGATGGGCGAAGAAAACGACGCGACCGCGTATTACTATTCGCACATGACGCAGCAACAGCGTTTCGAGCAACAGCGTCAAAGCGGCGCGGCAAGCGAAGAGGCCGCGCCCGAAAATCCAGCCGACCTGCCGACAAACGAAACAGCCTACACGGCGCCGCAGACGCCCGAACAGGACGCGACGTATCTTGAAAACAACGCGATCGCCAGCGAACTTTTATATTCCAACAAGTCGCCCGCCGAGCGCAACTACAAACAGTTACTCGCGAAATTGTACGACAACACTCAGCGCTATCCCGACGAAAGCGAGTATGACGAATCGTATTTCGAAGAGCGCGTTGCCGAGAGCGCCGCTCAGCCCGCTTACGAGCCGCAGCAGACCATGTTCCAAAACGCGCGCCCTGCCGCCGCAGAGCCGCCCGTACAGCCTCAAAACCCCGTTTACGACGCGCCCGCCGCGAATACGGCGAGTACCATCGAGTTCTACGATGTCCGCGAAAAGGCGGAGAACGACGGGCTCAAGGTCAACACCGCAAACAGTTCGCGCACGAGAACGCAGGTAAAGACGGTAGGCAATACTTACGACAAGGGAAAAGTACTGTTTACGACCGCGCTGTACGTTTTTATTATCGCGATCATCGAATCCATCGTATCCATCTGTTTGAAAGGAGTTTTGAAAACAAACGCGGCATACGTCGTTCTGCCGTTTGTAGCGAGTTTCGTCATGCTGGGCGTGTTCATGTTCCTCTATTTAAAAGGCTACGGCAGAAACAGCCGCAAGACGCAAGCGAAATCCTACGTTTCCGCAAGCCTGATCCTCTTTGCGAACCTCGTTCTCATCATATGCCTGATCGCATATCTCATCATCGTCTACAACGAAATTTCGCCTACGTTCACGGATATTCTCAAATACGCGATCTTCCCTTGCGTTTTTGCTTTCAATATTCCGCTGTTCGCGATCTTTTATAACTACAACAGAAATAAACAGTAACGAAAAGAGCACGGCTTGCCGTGCTCTTTATTTTTCGATGGAAAGTATTTTTTCCTTTTCGCAAGGCGTTGCGCCCTTTTGCAAAAACATCACGAATTCTTTGTTTTTGCGTTCGTGTTCGGGAGCCGTGCAAATTTGTAAAGGAGCCAATCCGCAGGACAGCGCGCAGTCGTAAATTTTTCCGATCGCCGCGCGGCGCCGTTTCGCATCCTTGACGATGCCGTGCTTATCCAAAGCCGCGGGGCCGCATTCGAATTGCGGTTTAACGAGCGCATACACGCACCCGCCCGCGCCGAGAATTTCCGAAAATACGGGCAGTACGTAGGTCAGCGAAATAAAACTGATATCCGTAACGATCCCGTCGAGCGCTTCCGAAAAACTATTCTTTTGCAACCCACGCGCGTTTACGCCGTCCATTACCGCAACGCGCGGATCGGCGGCGAGTTTCTCATCGAGCTGACATTCGCCCACGTCCACGGCAAACACGCGCCGCGCGCCGTTTCGCAGCAACACGTCGGTAAACCCGCCCGTACTCGCGCCGATATCCGCAAAAACTTTTCCGCGAACGTCCGAGCCGAACTCGGAAAAGGCTTTCGCCAACTTGAAACCGCCTTCCGAAACATAGTTTTCTTTCGATTCCAATACGGTGACGACGTCGGACGATTTCACCTCGTCGGAAGGTTTTGCGGTTTTTCCGTTTAAAAGAACGAGGCCCCTTTCGATTGCCCGCGCAGCCTTTGTGCGGGAAGAGAAAGCGCCCTCGCTTAAATATTTATCCAGTCTCATGATCATAAATTCCGCTCGCGGACAAAGCGGGTCAGTTCGGAAAGGAACGTACATTCGTAAGGCAGTTCGTCCAACAGTTTCAGGCACAGCCCGAAATGGTAGTCCGCCTTTTCGCGGCTCGCCTCCATGCCGTACAGGGATACGGCGGAGAGTTTGCCGTCATCCGCATCCTTGCCGAGCGTCTTCCCCATCTTTTCGAAATCGCCCGTCACGTCCAGTATATCGTCGGTGATCTGGAACAAAATGCCGAGATTTTTGCCGAATTCTTTTAAGATCGCGATGAGATTTTCGTCGACACCGTACACTTCGGCGGGAACGACCACCGCGGAAGTGAGCATTTTCGCAGTCTTGTTCTGCATAATGAAAGTCAGAATTTGATCGTTGACGCCCTCTTTTCCCTGATAATAGAGATCTGCGGCTTGTCCCGCGATCATGCCCGTCACGCCTGCATTTTCGCAGATCAGGCGCGCCGCCGCGATATACGATTTTCCCTTGCCGCATTCCGAAAAGCAAATGCGGTACGCTTCGTTCAAAAGCGCGTCGCCCGCAAGGATCGCCTGCCCTTCCCCGTACACCTTATGATTGGACGGCTTTCCGCGGCGGAAATCGTCGTTGTCCATGGCGGGCAGATCGTCGTGTATCAGCGAATAGGTGTGGATCAGTTCCAGCGCGAGCGCAAAGTTCGACACATCCGCGATTTTTCCGCCCAGCATCTGCGCGGACGCGAACATGAGCGCGGGCCGGACGCGCTTGCCGCCGACCTGTAAACTGTAACGCACGCTTTCATTTAAAACGTCGGGTTTCAATTGCAGTCCGCCCAGATATTTGTTTAAAATTTTTTCGAATTCATCGACGAAGAAACGCAGCCGCTCTTCAAATTGGTTTTCCAAACTCAACCTCTCATTGCAGTAATATACGTGTTATACAATAGCATGGTGATCGTCATCGGTCCCACGCCGCCCGGCACGGGCGTGATCATGGAAACCTTGTCCTTCACGCTTTCGAAATCCACGTCGCCGCAGAGTTTTCCGTTTTCGTCGCGGTCCATGCCCACGTCTACGACAACGGCGCCCTCTTTGACCATATCCGCGGTAACGAATTTCGCTCTACCGATGGCAACGACCAAAATATCCGCACCCGCGCATACCTCTTTCAGATTCTTCGTCTTGCTGTGGCAGACGGTCACCGTCGCGTCCGCATTCAAAAGCAGCATCGCCATGGGTTTTCCCACGATATTGGAGCGGCCGAGAACGACCGCGTTCTTGCCGCGGGGATCGACGCCGTACTCCTCTAAAAGTTTCATGACGCCGAAGGGCGTGCATGCGACGATGGTCTCGCGGTTCATGGCAAGATTGCCCACGTTCTGCGCACAGAAACCGTCCACGTCTTTGGCGGGCGGGATCAGTTTTAAAATAGCCTGTTCGTCGAGATGCGAAGGGAGAGGCAACTGCACCAGAATGCCGTGGATATTATCTGAGGCGACCAACTCTTTCACTAAATTTTCCGCATCACGCTGCGAGGCGGAAGCGGGAAGATTGAAAGAATACGAGCGGATCCCCACTTCTTCACAGCCTTTGATCTTGTTTCGGACATAGACCTTAGACGCCTGATCGTCCCCGATGAGGACGACGGCAAGCCCGATTTCTTTCCCGCCGTCTTTAAGAGCGGCGACCTTTTCCTTTAACTCGGCGCGCAGTTTTGCGGCGAGCGCTTTTCCGTCCATGATTTTCGTCATACCTTAATTTCCTTTCTTTTCGTTTGCAAGGTAGGCGGCAAGAATGCCGTTGATAAAGCCCGTGCTCTTTTCGGTCGAATAGCGCTTGGAAAGCCCTACCGCCTCGTCCACGGCCACGATATCGGGCACGTCTTCCACATAATTGATCTCCGCGAGCGCTAAAAGCAACGCGCTCTTGTCCGCGGGAAACATACGCTCGTTCGAAAAGCCGATCGCGTATTTATCGATGATCTCGCAAAGTTCCGTCAGATGCGCCGACACTTCGTCCACGAGTTTGTCGGCAAAGGCGGCGTCCTCTTCGGAAAGTTCGTTCGCTTTATAGACGCTGCGTTTCGTTGCGTCGTCCGCGGGATGAAACAAATTGGCAAAAATAATTTTGTACGCACATTCTCTTGCGTTGGTTCTCATAACGTATTCCTTTTACAAGCCAATATTTCCCCTTAAAAACTTTAAGGGGAAATACGAATTTTTGTTCAGTTTTATTCCGAAAAATGTTCTTCCGAAAACTCGACGCCCACAACGTGTACGTTGACCTTGGATACTTTGTATTCGGTCATCGCCTCGACGTTGTGTTTGACCGTCTGCTGTATCTTGAAAGCGACGTCGGGCACGTTGTATCCGTAATCGACCGAAACGGAGATCTCGGCGATGATACCGTCTTTTTCGAAATACAGTTTGAGCCACCTTTTTTTATTGGCGGGAAGAGCCACGCCCTCCACTTCCGCGACGGCAAGTTGCACGATGCCGCTCACGATACCGGAATTATAAGAAACTTTACCCTTTTGTCCGTCGGAGGGAACTCGTTTAAAAAACGCCATTTTTTCTTTACTCCAAGGAATTCTTATGTACATTATAACATATTTTTCAGGTTTTAGATAGTAATTTTTATTAACTTTCCGAATTTATCGGCATAATATTTACGTTCGCGGGATTGCAGCCTGCTTCTTCCGTCAGCACCGTATAGATGGATAAGAAGTCCTCGTATTTGAGTTCGTTCGCGTCCACAAACACGTTCACGTTGTCGGAATCCATACCGATGGAAACGACCGCGTCGTCATACCCCTGCGCTTTGATGTACGTTTCGAGCAAAAGTTCTTTTTCCATGATCTCAACGATCTTCAGTTTCATCGCCATCGCCTCGGTATAGGCGGTGCTCTCCGCTTCGGCGGAGGCGAGAATGGCATCCAACTGCAAGAGTTCTTCGTTGCGCTTGGTCACCCGTTCCGTTCTGTAGGTCGCGAAATAATTCGCAGTGGTCACTCCGTCGCCGTCAATGTTCTCGGTCGCGCCCGCAAGCACGAAATTGAACACCGCCGTTACGGCGAGCAACAGCACAAGTCCTGACATGATAATGATTTTCTTCGTTCTCGACATTTTTCAATACTCCTTTATTTTATTTTCCGCTGCCGTTTTCGTATACCTTGATTATGCTTTTGTTGATATTTAAAACGGATGCCGCGGCGTCGATCAGGTTGAACCTGACCGCCAGATTTTCCGCGCCTTCCGCCACGATCAGTACCCCCGCAATCTCGGGCGGCCGCTTTTCCAGAACGACCACCTCGCCGTTTACGAGCACGGGCGTCGTGACGATCGTGCCGTCCGCTTTTTGCACGGTTTCGTAAGCGATCACCGTTTCGCCCTCGTCGGCAAGGCTGATCATTACCTGCACTTTGCCCACGCCGTCGAGTTTGGAGAGCACGGAAACGAGTTTCGCTTCCTGCTCCGTGGCGTAATCTCCCTTTCCGCTCGCGCTCACATCCTCTTTGTCTTTATAAAATGCATTATAAAGGATAATTATGACAATGATCGCAAGAATTAAGATCACGAGTACTTCCAAAAGTTTACCCGATTGTAATTTAGCCAGCAGTCCTTTCTTCGTTTCCTGTTCCTTCATACACCGTTACGGCCTCCTTATCGATTTTTGCGATCTCGGAAACCCGCGTTCGGAGTTGCTCTATAATCATTATATGCTCGTCATTTCCGTTCATTCCGAAATCTTTTATATTTATTTGAACTTTTCGCACCGAAAACGCATAATCCGCGCATTCCCAATCGGTTACGATCAAAACCTCTATGGAAAACTCTTTTTCGACAATCTTTTTCAGTTCCTCCGAAAAACACTCCGCCTGTTTCCCGAAAAAGTAATCGAGGTAATCTTCGTCCAGAGAAACCTCGGTTTCATTCCCTTCCCCTTTCCCTTCGAATTTCAGATCCGAAACCCAATTTACCAAGGGAACGAGCATGATAAACACGCATAGTATTTTCAGGACTCCGTTGATGAATTTTCCGATCTTCCCCTCGGGCATGATGATGGTGACGAGCGCCGACAGAATGACCGCGCCGCAGATACTCAATATATATGCGCTCACGATTGTTTCCTCAAAAGAGTGTGTTGGACGAACAGATCAATAGCAGCAGCGTGATGAAGTACATGAACGCGACCGCCAGAATGCCCGCGATGAAATAGTTGACCGTGCCGGAAAGCGAAGTCAGAAAGCCGCTGATCTTGCCGTCTCCGACGGGTTCCGTGACTGCGGCGGTCAGTTTCAGAAAGAGACTGAAAACGACCAACTGCACGAACGGTACCAAAATCGCGGACACGAGCAGCAGCAAACTGCATGAGCCGAGCGCGTTTTTGATGAGGACGCTGCCCGCGATCATCAGATCGAAACCGCCGCTCAAAAAACCGCCGATGATCGGCACGGAATTGCTGATGGCATATTTGGCGGCTTTAAACGACAGCCCGTCGTACGTTGCCGAGGTAATGCCCTGCACCGTCAGAAAGACCGTAAAGGCGGTAAGAGAAATGCCCAAAACCCATTTGTTAATACTCTTGAAGAGCGCGGCAAAGTTGTTGAGTTTTATTTCCTCGCTCATGTTTCCCACCATGCAGATAACGACGAGCATGACAGCGACGGGAAGCACCACCGTAGAGATGATATTGACGATAATCTCGCTTAAAAACACGACTGCGGGCTGATATACCGCTACGGAAACACTCCCCCCGCTCGTCGCGATGAGCGTCAAAAGAATCGGAAAGACCGCCTGCATCTGTTTCTGCATAGATCGGACGGCGCCGTAACAGTCGCCCACGACGTCGATCATCGAGGTGAGAATCAATACGAGTATGGCGGCATAGCCGACGAAATAAATCAGTTTGGACGTTCCCGCGCTCATGAACGACGATTGAAACATATGCAGCAGACCGCACAGGATCGCGATCGCGCAGATGACGGCGAACACCGGGAGCATATCTTTCACGCCGCCGAAAACGAGACCGCCGATCGCCGCTAAAAAACTGTCGTAATCCATGCGGAAATCGCCGCTGACGATGGAAGAAATTTTATCTGTGATTGAACCCTTTCCGAAAAAATCTTTTTCTTCGTCGGTCAGCGTTTTCAGGTATTGTTCCAGTTCCTCCAGATCGAGTTTTCCCAAAAGTTCGTCGATACTCTCCGCAAGCCCGCTGCCGTTGCCAGAATCTTCGGCAAAAGCCGCGACGGGCGAAAACGCCAAGAGCAGAAAAACGAAAAGGACGGCGACGACGAGCAGGCGGAGTTTTCTTCTTTTCTTCATATCAGCTCCAAAATATTGCCGATAAGCGTGATCAGGCTCTGAATGATGGGAATGGAAACGGTAAATATGATGATCTTTCCCGCCAGAACCAGCTTGTCCGCGATGCTTTTACTGCCGAAATCTTCCACGATGCCAGCACTGAACTCGACCAGATAGCCGATCGCCACGATCTTTAAAATAATCTTGACGAGAGATTGGTCTATGCCCGTCTTTTCGGCAATGTCCGTAAAGATCCGCAAAGACGCGCCGAGCATATCCAGCGCGAAAATGAGGATGATGACGCCGCCCGCAATAGTCACGGCAAAAGCGAGTTCGGGCTTGGAAGATTTTAAAATGAGCGCCGCAATTGCCGTGACCAGACCGACGCCGATGATTTTCGCCAACTCCATGGCTCAGAACAAATCGAAGATACTTTTGATCGAATCGAATAAATCCGCCACCATGCCGATGACGACGGTCATGACGATGATCAGCCCCGCGAGGCTGACCAGCGTTGCGATGTCTTCCCTCTCCGATTTTTTCAGGACCTGACACACGATGGTGATGACGATGCCGACCGCTGCTAATTTGAAAATGATACTGATATCCATGCTTTCCTCCTAAACGAGTAAAATGGCTACGATCAGCCCGAACAAAAAGCCGAGCTTGGTATAAAGCGCGAAATATTTTTTATATTCCGCCTCCGAATCCGTCTTTTCTTTTTCCAGTTCCGCGCGCACGGCGCCCAGATAATTCCCCTGCGATTTTGCGTCGCTTTTGCCTATCATGGAAAAATAATCCTGCGCGAGCCGTTTTTCCGTTTCCGTCAGATAGGGAAATTCGATGCGGACGGGCTTGAAATTCTTCGCTTTGATCTCCGCGAGTACGGCCGTAAAATCCGTTCCGTATTCATACTTATCGAAAAATGCCGAAAGCGGAATACGCGTATAACTCACCTCTCCGATGAACCGCTCGTTGAAGTTGTGCAGATCGTACATGAAAGTTTTCCGAAGTTTATATTTCCGCGTGAGCGCGAACCCCGCAAGGGAACACAGCGCCACCAACGCGACACATAAGAATATTTTCAGCATATCAGTCCCGATACACGCATTGCAGCGCCGCGTCGTAAATGGCCGCAACTTTGCCGATCTCGTCGAAATCCAACGCGACGTAGCGTTCGAATATGCCTTCCGTCAGCAGCGATCTGAAAATCTCCGAAGAGCGGAGGCTGCCGATATCCTTCATATGCGCGCTTGCGATGACGTGCACGCCGCTCCTCGCGCAGTCGATGACTGCCGCAATATCCTCGGCGCCAGCGATCTCGTCGGTAATGATTACGTCGGGACGCATCGCGCGCACCGCCGCGGTCAATGCGTCCCGTTTATAGGAATAGCGGACCACGTCGCAGAACGCCCCCGTATCGAGCGTAAAGTCGCGCGAGGCGGCGGCGATCTCGTTGCGCTCGTCGTTGATGAGCACGTTGACGATCTGTTTTTGGCAGATCTGCCTGGAAAGATCGCGCAGAATGGTCGTCTTGCCCCGCCCCGGCGCGGAGATCAGCAGAATATTTTGCAAGCCGTTTTGCAGGCATCGGGCGTAGACGGTATCCGCGCAGCCGAGCACTTCGTGCGGAATACGGATATTGAGCGAAGTGATCTCCTTGACCGTAAAAGTTTTGCCGTCCTCGTAGACGAACGCGCCCGCAAGCCCGATCCGCTCGCCTAAGTTTCCCGTCAAAAACCCCTGCCGCAGTTGTTCCGTGACCGAATACACGGAAAACTCGCTCGCGCGGAAGACGATCTCTTCCAGTTCCGCGCAGGTCGCGTTTAAAGAGCCCGCCGCCGTTTCGCTCAGCCCCCTTTCGCACAGGTACGAATATTTCCCCTTATAGTTGACCACGACGGGTTTGCCCGCGCGCAGACGCATTTCGTACAAGTACTTTTCGTTGAGATAGGACAGCGCGTCTATGTATTTTTGATTTAAAAAATCCAACATAACTTGTCCTCCTCAATGCCTTATTATATGTGCGGACAAGCGCGACTATGACGCGAAAGCATAAAAAAAGGGGACGGCATATCGTGCCGTCCCCTTTCGGAAACAAAAATTATTTTGCAAACTCCACGCTGCGGAATTCGCGGATGACGTTGACTTTGATCTGCCCGGGATATTCGAGTTCCTGCTCGATCTTCTTGGCGATATCCTTGGCGAGGAAGAGCGTCTGCGCATCGTCGATCTGTTCGGGCTTGACGATGACGCGCACTTCGCGCCCCGCCTGAATCGCGTAGCATTTGTCCACGCCCTTGAATCCCGATGCGATGCTTTCCAACTGTTCCAGACGCTTGACGTAGTTGGTGCTCGTTTCGCGCCTTGCGCCGGGCCTTGCGCCCGAGATCGCGTCGGCAGCCTGTACCAACACCGCCTCGATGGTCTTGGGCTCCACGTCGCCGTGGTGCGCCTGGATCGCGTTGATGACGTTGTTGCTCTCTTTATATTTTTTGGCGATATCCGCACCGATCTGAATATGCGTGCCTTCCTGTTCGTGGTCGACCGCTTTTCCGATATCGTGCAGAAGTCCCGCCCGTTTGGCAAGATTGACGTCCAGCCCCAGTTCCGCCGCCATCATGCCCGCAAGTTGCGCGACTTCGATGGAATGTTTATATACGTTCTGGCCGTAACTGGTCCTGTATTTGAGCCGCCCCAAAAGTTTGATGATCTCGGGGTGCAGACCGAAAATACCGACTTCGAACATGGCGCTCTCGCCGTTTTCCTTGATCTGCTGGTCCATTTCTTTTTTGACCTTTTCCACCGTCTCTTCGATCCTGGCGGGATGGATCCTGCCGTCGCCGATGAGTTTTTCCAAAGAGATCCTCGCCACTTCGCGGCGGACGGGGTCAAAGCCCGAAAGAATGACGACTTCGGGCGTATCGTCGATAATGAGTTCGATACCCGTGGCGTTTTCCAACGCGCGGATATTTCTTCCTTCCCTTCCGATAATCCTCGCTTTCATATCGTCGTTGGGAAGAGGTACGACGGATACGGTGATCTCCGAAGCGTGGTCGCTCGCGCACTTCTGAATGGCGAGGCTGATGATCTTTTTCGCATTTGTGTCCGCCTCGTCCTTGGCCTGCTGCTCGATGTTGCGCACTTGCAGAGCCACGTCGTGACGGGTCTCGTCCATAATGTTTTCGGTCAGAAGCCGCTTCGCCTCATCCTTTGTGAGCTGGGCGACTTTTTCCAGTTCCTGAATCATCAGATCGTGCTGATGATTGATCTTTTCCTGCATCTTTTTGACTTCGCCTTCCTGGCGAACGAGATTTTTCTGCTGCTGCTCGAGTGCGTCGTTCTTCTTTTGCAGGGCGTCCTCTTTTTTGTCGAGGTTGTCCTCTTTCTGGATCAATCTCTGTTCGAGTTTTTGAAGTTCGTTTTTCTTTTCTTTTGTGTCACGTTCAAATTCGTTGCGTAGTTTTAAGTCCTGTTCCTTCGCCTCTAAGATAGCTTCCTTTTTTAATGCTTTGCATTCGCCTTCGGCGTCTTCGAGCATTTTTGAAATTCTTTGATTGACTTCGCCCAACTTTTTATCGGTCGCATTCTTGTACATGCGGCGGCCGAGGAAAAAGCAAAGCACACCAACTGCTACAACCGCGACGGCGAGTACGGCAATGACCGTAATTTCAACCGTGCCGGCAAGAAACAGGGAGCTTATCGTTTTGGTTACCATAAAAGCCTCCTGTATTTAAAATGAAAAAAATGATACAAATACGCTTTAAAATGTGTGATTTTATATCTCATTTATTATACATGAAACGCATAGAAAAGTCAATGTAATTTTTTAAATTAACAGTTTCGGAGCGAATAAAAAATGACGGACGCGCTTTTTTTCGCACGCCCGCCGGTCCGATCGTTTTTTTTAAGGTTTTTCTTCCAGTTTTTCCAGCCACAGCCGAGACTCTGCGTCCGACGGCATGCGCCAATCCCCGCGCGGCGACAGAGACACCGAACCGATCTTTACCCCGTCGGGCAGGCACGAACGCTTGAACTGCTGCGAGAAGAAACGGCGGTAAAAATTTTTCAGCCATTTCCGGAGCGTATCGTCGGAATATTTTTCTTTGAACGCCGCCTTTGCGAGATACAGCACCTTTTCGGGCGGAAAGCCCCAGCGGACGGCATGATACAGATAAAAGTCGTGCAGTTCGTAAGGACCGACCAACTCCTCCGTCTTCTGCGCGATCTTGCCGTCTTCGGGCGGAAGAAGTTCGGGGCTGATCTCGGTATGCAGAATATCTTCGAGCACGGCCCCCGCAGCGCCGCCCAGCCGCTTTCCTTCGTAGGCGATCAGATGTCTTACGAGCGTTTTCGGAACCGACGCGTTGACACCGTACATCGACATATGGTCGCCGTTGTACGTCGCCCAACCGAGCGCCAGTTCGCTCAGATCGCCCGTCCCTATGACGATGCCGTTTGCATCGTTTGCGATATCCATGAGCACCAAAGTGCGCATTCTCGCCTGCGCGTTCTCGTACGCCGTGTTTTTATTGTTTTCATCGTGGGAAATATCTTTGAAATGCTGCAAAACAGCGTCCTTTACGGGGACGGTGCGCGAGGTCACGCCGAGCGCTTCCATCAGTTTCAGAGAATTTTGCAGCGTTTTATCCGTCGTCCCGAAACACGGCATGGTGACGGCGACGATATCTTTCGGATCTTTGCCGAGCGCCTGAAAAGCGCGCACGGTCACGAGGAGGGCGAGAGAACTGTCCAGCCCGCCCGAGATGCCGATGACTGCCGTGGCGCTGTTCGTATGTTTCAAGCGCTTTTTCAGCCCTGCCGCCTGCATGGACAGGATCAATTCGGCGCGCTCGTCCGCATTCTTTTCGGGAAGAAAAGGATGCGCGGAAATGTTTCTGGTCAAGGGCGCGGGCGCCGTGAGCGTTTCGAAAGAAACCTCTACATAATCGGAAGGCGCGCGCGAATCGGAAAAAGTATTGACGCGGCGGCGTTCGAAACAGATCTTATCCACGTCGATCTCCGAAACCGTCAGTCCGCTTTGAAACAGCGCGCTTTCGGCGAGAATTTCCCCATCCTCGACGATGAGATCGTGACCGGAAAAGACGAGGTCGGTCGTGCTCTCCCCTTCGCCCGCATCCGCATATACGTAGCCGCAGACGGTTTTGGCAGACTGCGCCTTGACGAGCAACCGCCTGTAATCCGCTTTCCCCGCCGTTTCGCTGCTGGCGGAAAGATTGACGATGATATGTGCGCCTGCAAGCGCGTGCGAAACCGATGGCGGCGCGGGAACCCACAGATCTTCGCAGATCTCAGCGGAAACGGTAAAATTCTTCTGGTTGGCGGCACGAAACACCACCCGCGCGCCGAAGGGCACGGTTTGACCTTCCCACTCTACGGTGCGCATCGCGCCGTCGAAGGAAACAAAATTGCGGCGTTCGTAAAACTCCGCGTAATTCGGAAGATACGTCTTTGGAACGAGCGCAAGCAGCCTGCCCCCGCTGATCGCCGCCGCGCAGTTATACAGCGCGCCGTGTGCGAGATACGGCACGCCGACAAAGACGAGCGTTTTCGTGCCCGCCGTGGCGTCTACGATCTCTTTGAGCGCGTCTTTCGCCCCCTCGACGAGGACGCTCTGCGAGAACAACTCGCCGCAGGTGTAGCCCGTGACGCACAGTTCGGGAAAGACCAGCAGTTGCACGTTCTCGCTTTCCGCGGCGCGTATGAGGCGGATGATCTGCTCCGCGTTGTATTTCGCATCGGCAACCCTGATCTCGGGCGTAGCCGCGGCGACTTTCACAAATCCGTATTCCATAAATCCTTATTCTTCGGGAGCCTCTTCGGGCTCCTCCTCTTCCTTTTCTTCCGCGGGCTTGTACACCGCGCGGATCTTATTTTCGATCTCTTTCGCTTTTTCGGGATTGTTTTTCAGATAATCGCGCATCTTTTCGCGGCCCTGCGCCACTTTTTCCCCTTCATAAGAGAACCATGCGCCGCTCTTTGTGATCACGTCGCACGCGGTACCCAGATCGATGAGGCAGCCTTCCTGCGAAATGCCCTCGCCGTACAGAATATCGAATTCCGCGGTCTTGAAGGGAGGCGCAAGTTTGTTTTTCACGACTTTCGCGCGCGTCTTATTGCCCATGATCCCCTCTGCGTCTTTCAGGGCGTCCGCTTTGCGCACGTCGATACGCACGCTCGCGTAAAATTTCAATGCTTTGCCGCCGGGCGTGACTTCGGGGTTGCCGAACATGACGCCGACTTTTTCGCGCAACTGGTTGATGAAGATGACGCAGCAGTTGCTCTTATTGATAAATCCCGTCAATTTGCGAAGGGCCTGCGACATCAGGCGCGCCTGCAAGCCGACGTGCGAATCGCCCATTTCACCTTCGATCTCCGCTTTGGGCGTGAGCGCCGCCACGGAGTCGATGACGATCAGATCCACCGCGCCGCTGCGCACGAGCGCATCGGCAATATCGAGAGCCTGTTCGCCCGTATCGGGCTGCGATACGTACAAATCGTCCAGGTTCACGCCGAGTTTTTTTGCATAGACGGGATCGAGCGCGTGTTCCGCGTCCACGAACGCGGCGATTCCGCCCGCCTTCTGCGTTTCCGCGATGGCGTGCAGAGCGACCGTCGTCTTACCCGAAGATTCGGGGCCGTAGATCTCCACGATCCTGCCGCGGGGTATCCCGCCGATACCGAGCGCGATATCCAGCGAAAGACAACCCGTGGGAATGACTTCGATATCCACGCTTCCCGCCGCGTCGCCCAATTTCATGATGGCGCCTTTGCCGTAGTGCTTTTCGATCTGCAAAAGCACCTGATCGAGCGCTTTCAGTTTGTCGTTGTTCATTGATGACCTCTTTTCCTTTTATTTGATTTGCTTGTAAAGCAGAAACAGTGCCTGATTGACGGCGCGGCGGGTGATTTGTTCCCGATCGCCGTGAAATATATATTTATATACGAACACGTTTTCTTTGCGCCCTACTGCGATATAACACAGTCCCACAGGCTTGTTCGTATTATCCGATTTCGGCCCCGCGATGCCCGTCGTCGCAACGGATACGTTGCAATTTCCGCCTGCCAGAAGTCCCGCAGCCATTTCATACGCCGTTTCGTCAGAAACCGCGCCGTGGTGCATGAGCGTGAATTTTTGCACGCCCAGACGTTTTTCTTTGGCGAGATTGTCGTAGGCAACCACGCTTTCAAAAAGCACGGAACTCACGCCGGGGACTTCGATGAGTTTTTTTGCGACGCCACCGCCCGTAAAGGATTCGGCAATTCCGAGTTTTAATCCCCTCAGTTTCAGGATCTCGAAGACGCGCTCGTTGAGCGGCGTATCTTCGACCGCGTAGATATAATCGTTGAGCCCCTGTACGGCGACGCGCATCACGTCGTCGATGAGCATTTTCGGGGAATTGCTGTCGTACAAAAGTTCCAGACGCATTTCCCCGTCGCACTGATACACGTTGTATAAAAGTTTCTCTCCGCTGATACGCTTGCAGTCGGACAGGACGTTCTGCAATCTGTCCTGCGGCACGCCGACCGTGCGGACGACCATTTTATCATGTTTTACAGAGTACTTCGCGTCTAATAAATCGATGTATTCCGAGCGGATCTCGGCCGCCCCGCGCTCGCCTGCGCGCATTAAAAAAACCGTCTTCGCGTCCAGCGAGATCGCGTTCCCATCGCAGAGTTTCGCTTTGAGCACTTCGAAAACGCGCACCTTGCTTTCGGCAAAGATATGCTCGGGAATGACGATAAACACGTTATCGAAAAAGTTTTTCGCCTCGATGAGCGTCTGCGCGAACGCGGAAGGTTCGTCCTCGCCCAGAATGAAAATCTTGTCGAGAAAATACCCCCCCTCCGAAAGAGCCCTCGCGCACGGCTCGAATTCATCGCCGTAAAAGGGATTTTTGATATTTCTTAAAACGATACACGCGTTTTTCATGATTCGGATTGACTGAAAACCGCCCTATTTTTCACGATATAGGATACGCCCGACCAGATGGTGAGAACGGTGGCGATGCCGAGGCAGACGATACCGATCGCATTGATGATCTCGCCCGCTGCCGCAATACCGAAGAAATTCGCGCCCGCGAGCAGCATGGCGATGGCGATATCCTGAAACGTGGTTTTCATTTTTCCGACTTTATCCGCCGCGAGCACCAGTCCCGTGGACGCCGCTACCATGCGGAATCCGCTGACGATCAACTCGCGCGCCAGAATCACGGCGACGCAAACGCCCGCAAAGACGAGCGTCCAGCCCCCCCATAGCACAGTGAGGATCTCGGGCTTGACCAAAATAAAGATCAGCGCCGTGGAAACGAGCACTTTATCCGCGATGGGATCGAGAAATTTTCCGAGATTGGTGACGAGATTGTATTTGCGGGCGATATGCCCGTCGACGAAATCCGTACACGCGGCGACGATAAAGACGAGCGCGGACACAAAATAATGGTAGGGAAAATCGATAAAGAAGATCGCGCCGAATACGGGAATCATGCAAATGCGGCTGATCGTAATTTTATTGGGTAAATTCATGCTTGAAAATCCTCCGTTTGACCAAATAGATCGTAATCGCCGCAGTCCGTGACGATAATTTCGTACGTTTCGCCCTGCGTTGCCTCGGGCGCGTTGAAATACACTTTGCCGTCGATCTCGGGCGCGCTGAAATACGCCCGTCCCACGAAACATTTTCGTTCGTAATCGATGCCGTCGCAGACGACGGACAGTTTTTTTCCGAGCAAAGTATGTAAGAACGCGCGCGATATTTCCGCCTGAACGCCGTAAAGTTCTTTCACGCGGCGCTGTTTTACGCGGGCAGGGATCTGCCCCTTTAAACGGTACGCCGCCGTATCGGGTTCGCGCGAGTAGGCGAAAAAGCCGCAGTTGGTCAATTTCGCTTCTTTCAAAAACATACCCAGCGCGGCCGCTTCCTCTTCCGTTTCCGTGGGAAAACCCGCGATGAAAGTCGAACGGACGGCAATGCCCTCCACGTTTTCGCGCAGTTTTTTCAAAAGCGCAAGGTATTCTTCGCGGCTCCCCTTGCGGTTCATCAGTTTCAGAATGCGATCCTCGCTGTGCTGAAAGGGAATATCCAGATATTTGACGAGTTTGGGATTATTTTTCAGTTCGGCGATCAACGCGTCGTCGATTTGATCGGGATAACAGTATAAAAGCCGGATACTGCGGATATTTTCGAGTGAGGAAAGTTTTCGGATCAACTCGACGAAACGGCTTTCGCCATGATCCGTACCGTAGCGCGTGGTGTCCTGCGCGACTAAAATGAGTTCGGAAACTTCGCCCAGTTCCCGCGCCTCTCCGACGAGTTTTTCCATGGGCTCCGAACGGTAGCGGCCGCGGATCTTGGGGATCAGACAGTAGGTACAGAAGTTGTCGCACCCGTCCGCAATCTTCAGATAAGCATAGTGTGCGGGCGTGGTCAAAACGCGCTCCGCGGCGCTCTCTTTCCCCTGCCCCACCGCGTTGATACGCCCCTCGGAATAAGAGCGTTCCAGGCTTTCCAACAGTTTGTCGCTGTCCGAACAGCCCAGGAAAACGTCCGCCTCCGTGAGCGCAGGGAACAGTTCTGCCACATATTTTTCGGGTAGACAGCCGCTCACGACGATCTTTTCCAGATTTTTTCCGCGCAGCGCGTTGCATTCCAGCACGGTGTCGAGCGCTTCCTCGCGCGCAGACTGCAAAAAAGCGCAGGTATTTACGATGAGGATATTTGCATCTTCCATCTCGTCGGTGACGGCGTAGCCGCGGCTCTTGATCTCGCCCAAAAGCCGCTCGGCATCCACCCTGTTTTTATCGCAGCCGAGAGAAATCAGCCCGAATTTTTTGTTTTCTAACATATCAGTTTCCAAAATCGCCGTACTTCGCGTCGAATTCTTCCTGCGAAAGGAGCACTTTGCGCGATTTGGCGCCGTCGAACGCGGAAATATAGCCCATGTTTTCCATCCATTCGACGATCTTGCCCGCCTTCGGATAGCCGACCGAGCATTTGCGCTGGATCATGGATATAGACGCCTGTCCCACGGATACGACGTAACGCAGCGCCTCGATATACACTGCTTCCACACTGTCGTCGCTGCCCTCGCCGCCCGACGATTCGCCGCGCTCGCTGTTGTTGATATAGGTCGCGACCGCGTCGTCGTAGTACGCCTCGTTGTGTTCCTTAACAAACTCGACCACGTCCTGCACTTCCTGAGAACTCAAAAACGCGCCCTGCACGCGCGCAGGCATGGTCATGGTGTCCGTCTTGTACAGCATATCGCCGTAGCCGAGCAATTTTTCCGCACCCGTGGAATCGAGAATGGTACGGGAGTCGACTTCCTGCACGACCTTGAACGCCACACGCGTGGGAAGGTTGGATTTGATGATACCCGTAATGACGTCGACGGACGGACGCTGCGTCGCGAGCACCAGATGGATACCCGCCGCGCGCGATTTTTGCGTCAGGCGCTGGATGCGGTCCTCGATATCCTTTTTGGCGACCATCATCAGATCGGCAAGTTCGTCGACGATGAGCACGATCTTCGGCAGCCGCTCTTCCTCGGGAAGAAGGCTCGCATTATATTCGTCGACCTGGCGGACGAGCGTTCCCTTTCTGGTCTTTTCTTTAAAGAGCGAATAACGGCGCTCCATTTCGGCGATCGCCCAGTTGAGAACGGTGATAACTTTGGCAGGCTCGTAGATGATCTCGTTGATCATCAGGTGAGGCAATTTATCGTATATATTGAATTCGACCTGTTTGGGGTCTACAAGTATTATGCGCAATTCCTCGGGACTGTATTTATACAAAAGGCTGATGATCAGCGAATTAAGGCAGACGCTCTTACCCGAGCCGGTGGAGCCGGCAACGAGAAGGTGTTTCATCTTGGCGATATCGCCCGAGATCGCGCGCCCTTCGATGTTCTTTCCCATGCCGAACATGAGCGCCGAAGACTTGGCGTTGGTAAATTCGGGTGAGGTGATGATCTCTTTGAGCCCCACCGTCGTCTTCTGCTTGTTGGGAACTTCTATGCTGATGGAGCCGTTTTCATAATTGGGCTGAATGTTGACGCCGTCGCGCGCGTGCAGGCGCATGGCGAGTTCGGTATCGCAACCCAAAACCTTGGAGGCGGGAATATTCCCGGGAATATCGATGTCATAGCGCGTGACCATCGGCCCCTGCGTCACGCCCACCACTTCGCAGGAAATTTTCAACTGAGCGAGCGTTTCGGTAATCGTGACGATGTTTTCGCGCGTCTCGTCTTCGGAATTGTTCGCCGCGGGCGCGTAATCGCGCAACAGGGAGAGCGGCGGGCTGACGTATTTCTGATAGACGTGTTTGGGCTTGCTCTCTTCGACCGTCGGTTCCTGCCTGACAGGTTCGACGACACGGTCGCGGGAACGCCCCAAAGATGGAATTTCCTCCGTCCGCTCGGGACGAAGGCGCGTCGTTTCCTCCATCGCGGTCGGAATGACCGAATCGAGCGGCTGGTCCGAAAGGTCGTCGTCCGCGTCGAAAATATCCGCGGCAGAGCCGAAAGAATCTTCCGTATTCTTGCGCACGTCGTTCTGTTCGTTCAATTCGAAATCGCTCGCAGGACGCTGAAAGCGCACGGGTTCCTCTGCCGGGCGGGGAACTTCGGTCGCGGCGACTTCGGGCTCGGAAATCACTTTTTTATGAATGCGCTCGCGCTTGACGGGCTCTTCCCGTTCGGGTTCGGGCGCACTGTCTGTAAAGCCTGTGCGGATGCTCTCGTTCGCTTCCGTGCGGCGTGCGCCGAATTCGAAAGGAGGAGGCGTCTGCGGTTCGCTCGGCGCAGGCGCAGGATCGCGGCGGGCGCTGAACTGCGGAAAAGAATTTTCCGCAGGAGGCGTCGCGGCGGGCGACGACGAAACGTCGTTCCTATAATAATTTTTTTCAGGCGAAACGTACGCGGCATAGGGAGTATCGGGCACCGCCGTATCCGTATTGCGCGTGGTGTCCGTAACGATCTTTTTGGGTTTATTGGAATAGGTGATATTGCCGTCTTCTCCGTCCTCATAAAGATTTGCGTAGGAAGATATGGGCGCGGCGGTCGCGGTATTTTCCGTGCGCGTGCTGCGCTCGTGCCCCTCGGAAAACGAGGAAACGTCTTTGAAGTTGTTGGAATACTGTTCGCGCGAAACCGAGCCGCGGTTGGGGTTGTTGAAATACGAATTGGAATCGAAGATCAGATTGTTTGTATAATTCGACCCTATCGGCGCGTCGCTTTGCGGATATAAAATAGAGCGGCTCTGCGCGTAGGGCGAAACGGGTTCCGCCGCGCGCTGCTGTTCGCGGCGCTGCGCCTCGGCGCGCTTATTCTCCTTGTTGATCTCGCGTTTCGTCTTGAAATCGAAGGTCTCCCCCACCGCGAAGAGGCGTTTGGACTGATCGACGGGCGACTGCGGATAAGCGTCCGCCGCGGGGATTTCCGTCTGTGCGGCGGCATAGGGCTGCGGTTCCGAACGGAACGCGGGCGCGGCGGGCTGGGCATAAGCCGTACCCGCATAATTCAGATCATACGCGCCGTTCGTATTGCGCGTGGCGGCCTCGACGGGCGTTTCTGCCTGCTCGCGGCGTTTCTGCGCGGGGCGCGGCGCGGCGAATACGGAATTGCCCGATTTTGCGGCGTAGATGAAATACGCGGTCGCCGCCATCAAAAGCGAAAAGATGATATAGCCCCCGACGGAAGTCGTGAGTTTCACCACGGGATAAACGACGAGACCGAAAATCACGCCTCCGCCCGTCGTCTGGAAAAAACTGTTTTCTCCCGCGCGGTAGCAATCGGAAAGATATTCGCCGTACGAGCCGTAGGCGATCTCCCCCACCGCCGCGGTGATGGTGTGCACGAGACAGACGAGCAGGCAGAAAAACAGTACGCACAGCGCCGTCATTTTTTTGCCCGCGGTGATCCTTTTGCCCGTAATGAGCACGAAACCGAGATAAAAGAGCGCGGCAAGAACGGCATACGAACAGTATCCGAACGTGCCGAGCAAAAAAGAACTGATGGCAAAGCCGACGCTCCCGAAAATGAGACTTCTCGTAATTAAAATCAAAAGCGCGAGCGCGGCGAACAGGACGACCACCATCCCCACCGTCTCGCGGGTCAAAATGCGGTCCTTATCGTTTTGATTGTTCTCGCTTCCTCTTCCTAAATTGTTCAAATCAGACTCCCTTCCGGCGCCGCGAAAAAGGCGCAATATTTCAGTATTTCTATAATAAAGATATTATAACATTTTTGTCGATTTATTTCAATAAAAATGCGCAACTTTTTCCCTCGCGAGGCAAAATATCTTCTGCAAAAATTTAACAAAAAAACCGCCCGCGATCATTTCGCGGGCGGCGCAAGAAAATTTTACGTTACATATCTTCTTTTTCGTCGTTCCAGGAATACATTTTACGCAGTTCTTTACCCACCGCTTCGAGTTGATGGTCGGCCTCGAGCGCGCGCTTGGCGTTGAAATGCGCCCTGCCGTTGTTGTTCTCTGCGATCCATTTAGAGGCGAACGTGCCGTCCTGGATCTCTTCGAGGACTTTCTTCATTTCCTTTTTGGTCTCTTCGGTGATGATACGCTTACCGGTCTCGTAATCGCCGTATTCAGCGGTGTCGGAAATGGAATAGCGCATCATCGAGAAACCGCCCTTATAGATGAGGTCGACGATGAGTTTCATTTCGTGAATGCACTCGAAATACGCGTTCTTGGGATCGTAACCCGCTTCCACGAGCGTTTCGAACCCCGCTTTCATGAGCGCGGTCACGCCGCCGCAGAGAACAGCCTGTTCGCCGAAGAGGTCGGTTTCCGTCTCGCACTTGAAAGTCGTTTCCAGAACGCCCGCGCGCGCGCCGCCGATACCCGCGGCATACGCCAAAGCCACGTCGAGCGCCTTGCCCGTCGCGTCCTGATGAATGGCGACCAGGCAGGGAACGCCTTTACCTGCCACGTACTCGCTGCGCACCGTATGGCCGGGGCCCTTGGGCGCGATCATGAACACGTCCACGTTTGCGGGCGGAACGATTTGTTTGAAATGGATATTGAAGCCGTGCGCAAACGCGAGCGCCTTGCCCTCGGTCAGGTTGGGTTCGATGCTCTCTTTATACAATTTCGCCTGTCTTTCGTCATTGATAAGGATCATGATGACGTCCGCCGCTTTCGCCGCTTCCGCTGCCGTCATGACTTTCAAGCCTGCCTTTTCCGCTTTCGCCCAGGATTTGCTGCCGTTATACAGTCCGACGACGACGTTTACGCCGCTCTCGTGCAAGTTCAGCGCATGCGCGTGTCCCTGGCTGCCGTAGCCGATGATAGCGACGGTTTTACCCTTTAAAACTTTCAGATCGCAATCAGACTGATAGTATATCTTTGACATATTCCAAATTCCTCCGAATGAATTTCCGAATTTTTATATATTATATAACTCTTGCCGTTTTCCGTCAAGCATCGGACGGGCGTTGCGGGCGTTTTTTTTATTTATTTCACAATTTCGGCGGCAACGATTTGATTTTTACGGAAAATCTATGTATAATATCAACGATCGAAGAACGAGGTGGCATTATGAACTTGGAGCGTGAAGAACTGATACTCGCGACGGGCGCGGCGGAAGATCCCGCCATGAAACTTTTTATAGACGCCATGGAAAACGACGACGTCCGCGCCTATGCGCGGGCATACGCCCTGCTGCTGGAACAGGGTTCGCAGCGGAATTTCGCCGAGTATCTCGCAGACAAAATTTTATTCGACGACAACGTGTTCGCGCGGCGCGCGTTCGAGGGAAAACTTTCCCCCGACGTCGTTTCCGCCTTTTCGCACGATCTGGATATTTTTCAGCGTATCGCCGACGCGTGCGACGATCCCCCGCCGAAGATCGGCGCGAAACTCAGCGCGGGATTCCCGAAAATTTACCGAGGGAAGAACAATCCTCTGTTCGGCGGCGAATGGTCGGGAAAACACACTCTTTCCAAACTGAAAGAATTTTTCCGCCAAAACGGGTATGGGATTTTCGTGGGAAACAAAGCCTTTACGTTTGCCGGCGGCGCGCTTGCGCCCGTCAAGTACACGTCGAATATTTCCCTCTACGACCTGAAAGATTACGAATACGAAAAACAACTCGTGGAAGACAACATTATCAGTTTCCTGAAAAATCTGCCCTACTCCAATATGCTCCTGTACGGCGACAAGGGCACGGGAAAATCTTCCACCGTGCACGCCGTTCTCAACAAGTATGCGCACGAGGGACTGCGCGCCGTAGAGATCCCCAAAGAACAGGTCAAGGAGATCAATGCGCTCAAAGAACTGCTCGCGGAACTTCCTTTGAAATTTCTCATCTTCATCGACGATTTGTCCTTAGAGGAAAACGACGAAAAAGTGACCTCGCTCAAAGCGAGTTTAGAGGGAAGCATGAACGAAAAGGCGGACAACGTGATGATCGTCGCCACCTCCAACCGCCGTCACATTCTCAAAGAAAATTTCTCCGACCGCGAAAACAGCGTGCACGCGCGCGATACGATGGAAGAACAACTTTCCCTTTCCGACCGATTCGGCCTGACCGTACTTTTTTCCTCTACGGGAAAGCGGGAATATCTCTCTATCATCCGCCAACTCGCCATTGATTGCAAACTCGGAATGGACGAAGAAAAATTGTTCTCGCTTGCGGAACGCTGGGCGATCGACAAGGGCGGGCGCTCGCCCCGCCGCGCAAAACAGTTTATCGATTACGTGTTCGCCTGCCTTTCGAAAAACTCGGAAATCATTATCTAAAAAGGGACGCCGTCAGGCGTCCCTTTTTTATTATTCAGTCAGTTGCTTTAAAAGAAGTTTTGCCGCGCAGTAAATGTCCCCCGCCCCCAAAAAAAGCACCATATCCCCCGGCGAAAGTACGGGTTTGAGATAAAACTGCAGTTCTTTAATAGATTCCGCATAGAGCGCGTTGGGAAGATTCTGCGCCAATGTGTAGGCGCTCCCCGCGCTGTCAAAATACTCGCGGGCGGCATAAGTCTTGTAGACGACCAGATTTTCCACGCCGCAGAGCACATTCAAAAAGTCGTCGAACAACAATTTCGTGCGGGAATAGGTATGCGGCTGAAACACAACGAACAGCCTGCCCGCACACACCTCGCGCGCCGAGGCGAGCACCGCCGTGATCTCGCGCGGGTGATGGGCGTAATCGGCGATAAACTCCGCCCCCGCAAATTTTCCGAGCCGTTCGAAACGGCGCAGAATTCCGGTAAACTGTTCCAACCCCTGCGCCAAAAGGCGGGGCTCGAAGCGATAATAACGCCCCACGGCGAATGCCGCGAGGGCGTTGTAAACATTGTGTTTCCCATAGACGTTCAAGCGGATCCGTACGCCCTTTTCGCCCCGCTCCGAAACGGTAAACGCATATTTTCCCGCGTGACTTCGGAGATCTTCCGCCACAAAATCCGCAGTTCTGTCGTTTAAAGCGAAGGTGATCGCATCCGGGACTCTTGCCGCCACGGCATCGTCCGCATTGACGATGCGCGTCTTTGCGCGCGTGGCAAAATTGACGAAAGCGGCGTTCAGTTCCTCTTCGTCCTCATAACAGTCGAGGTGGTCCTTATCGCAATTCAAAAGAATGGCGACGGAAGGTTCGAGTTTTAAAAAATTCTTTTTGAACTCGCACGCCTCGGTGACGAAAAACTTATCCCCGCCGCTGTAAAAATTGCCGAATCTCGCGTCTTCGCCGCCGATATGCGCCGTCACATTTTCACAACTGTTGAAGAGTGCATGCATGCACATAGCGGTCGCGGTGGTTTTGCCGTGACTGCCCGCCACGCCGATGCTGTACGGAAAGCCGCGCATGATCTCCGCCAAAAGTTCCACGCGGCTGACGAGCGGGACCGCTTTGCGCGCGGCGGCCAGAAGTTCGCAATTGTCGGGCGAGATCGCCGAATTGAACACGACGAGTTCCGCCCCGTTCACATTTTCCTCCCTGTGCCCTATATAAATTTTTACCCCGTAATTTTCAAGTCGGCAGACCTGTTCGTTTTCTGAGACGTCGCTCCCGCTCACGGTATAACCGCGCTCTTTGAGATACAGAGCCAGCCCGCTCATGCTGATGCCGCCGATACCGATAAAGTGAATATGTTTCAATCGAACCAAAAGCAGAGTATCCATATCATTAAATATATGCTAAAACCCCGAAAATCTGACAATTTTTTCACTTATTTTATTTTTTATTGAATTTTTTTTCAAAAGGTACTTGAAAATTCAAACAATATAGTGTAAAATGTGTTTAGTGAATATTGTTACACTAATAAGGAGGTAGGAAATTTGAAAATTTCGGATGTACGCATTAGGTTTGTGAAAAAAGAAGACAGCAAACTGAAAGCGGTCGCGTCCATAACCATCGATGATTGCTTTGTCGTGCACGACATCAAAGTTATCGAAGGCACTGACGGACCATTCATTGCTATGCCCAGCCGCAAAACTAATGACGGTGAATTTAAGGATATCGCGCACCCTCTGAACACGGAAACGCGCGAAGAGTTGAAAAACGCTATCCTTGCCGCGTACGAACAAGAATTGGCCCACGCTGAGTAAAATTTCGAGATTTCTAAACCCTTCATAACAGTTTACCAGCCGCTGAATGAAATACCCGAAGGTATTTGAATTAAAAAAAGGAGTCGAACGACTCCTTTTTTGTTTTATTTCTTTTTAAATAATCTCTGCACGAAAGTCGGCAGATCTTTATTGTCCCCGCCCCGATCGATCGCGGGTTCGGGATTGCCCTGCAGCGCATAGGTCGGCTGCGGCTGAGGCGCGTATCCCTGCTGCGGCTGTGCGTATGTTACGGGCTGCTGCACGGGCGCAGGCTGCGGCTGACGCGCGAACTGCTGCGGCTGCGCATAGGCGTTCGGCTGCTGCGGCTGGACATACTGCGGCGCAGGCTGCGCCTGTACGGGCTGCGGTGCGGGAGCCGGCTGCGGCTGGCGCGCAAACTGCTGGGGCTGCGCCGCCTGCTGCTGATAGGGCTGGCGGTACACGTCGGGCTGCTGCCCGCGGAAAGTATTGTTGATGGGCGTGCGCACATACGACGGCGCGGCAGTCTGCGCGGTTTCCTGCACCTGCGCCGCATTTTCGGGCAACCCGCGGTTGACAAAGAAATTTTTGCTCGCCTGGTTGCGCTCGTCTTTCATGTTGTACATATTTTCCACGTGCGGGAAGCCCGTGGCGATCACGGTGACCTCCACTTCGTCGTTGATATTGCTGTCGATACAGGCGCCGAAAATGATATTCGCGGAATAATCCACCACGCTCTGTACCAAAGTCGCCGCGGTCTGCACCTCGTCCATCGTGAGGTCGTTGCCTCCGACGATATTGAGTATGACGCCCTTCGCACCCTCGATGGTCGTTTCCAGAAGCGGGCAGTTGACCGCGAGACGGACGGCTTCCACGATACGGTTTTCGCCTTTCGCCACGCCCACGCCCATATGCGCGAGCCCCTGATCTTTCAAGACCGTGCGCACGTCGGCAAAGTCGAGGTTGATGAGGGCGGGATTGACGATCAGATCGGCGATCCCGCGGATACCCTGTTTGAGGATCTCGTCCGCCACGCGGAGAGCCTCTACCATAGGCGTATTTTTAGGAACGACGCACATGATCTTATCGTTGGGGATAATGACCAGCGTGTCGACGTATTTTTTGAGGTTTTCCAACCCTTTCACGGTGTTGTCCATGCGCTTTTTGCCTTCGAAATTGAAAGGCTCGGTGACGACCGCGATGGTCAGGATTTTTAAATCGCGCGCGATCTTCGCAATGACGGGAGCTGCGCCCGTACCCGTGCCGCCGCCCATACCCGCGGTAATGAACAGAAGGTCGGTGTCTTTGACCGCTTCGGTGAGAGTTTCTTTGCTCTCTTCCGCGGCAGCCCTGCCCACTTCGGGATCGGCGCCCGCGCCCAGTCCCTTCGTAAGAGCCGAACCGATAGGAATTTTCACTTCGGCTTTGGATAAAAGCAGAATTTGCTTGTCCGTATTGACCGCCACGTACGAGGCGCTCTGTATGCCCGCCTCGATCATTCTGTTGACGGCGTTATTACCCGCGCCGCCCACGCCGATGACTTTTATTCTCGCAACTCCGGACATATTGTCCATACCGTTAAACATGGTTGATTTTAACCTCCGAATCCGTAAAATATATTAGAAAATAAACTTTTTTCGCGCTTTTCCGTAAGCGCCATATCCAAAAGACTCAAAACCGAACTCTGCGACGCCTTATTGTAATAAGGCAGATTGGGCGCCACGATCTCCACCACTTTGTTGAGTCGGTTGGAAATATGTTCGCGCGCGCCGCGGATATTCGTCACACCCCCGCCCGTCAATAAAATCGGCTTATAGTCGATATTCCGATTATCGCAAAGTTCCAGACACTTATTGATGACCTCGCATATGAGATCCAGCCCCTCTTTCACCTTTTCGTGCACGGCGCTCAAAGGAAGAGAGTACGATTGCAGGCGATCGGTATAATCGATGGTCGCGTCGGGGTTGTCCACACTCGAAAGATTGACTTTTTTCAAGAGTGCTTCCGCAACGTCGAAAGGAATTTCCAGTTCCCCGTCCCGTATCATGCACGCGGTCACATGGCCGCCGCCCACGGAGCAGGCGCTCTGGTAAACGATGCCGTTCCCGCATACCACGGAAAAAGTCATCGACATATAGCCGATATCCAGCAAAATGGCGTATTCGTCGCGCGTTTCCGAGGGGATCAGATACATCGCTTCCGCCAAAGAAGCGGGAAGAAACGAAACTTTTTTTACGCCGTACTGATAGAGAATGTTCGATAAAATATTCTTGTAGTAATCGCTGCACAGAAAATAGGACAGATACCCTTCCAGCGAATCGCTGACCATACCGACAGGGTCGATGGTGCGGCGCTTGTCCGACGTAACGTAATATACGTTAGACTGCTTGATGAGAGAATACCCCGCTTCGCCGCAGGTGAAACCGTCATGATACAAATTCTTGACGTCCTGCAAAGAAATGCGGCGTTTTTTGGGAAAACTCGTCATGTGCCGCATGGTGACCACTTTGAGAAACTCGCCCGGAACGCCGACGTAGATCTCTTTGATCTTGTCGTTGCAACTGAGTTCGACGCAGCGGAGCGCCTCCGAAACCGCGCGGCTGAGTTTTTCCGAATCGAAAAATTCCGCATCGGCAAATCCGTCGTATTTTTCCGTTTTCATGCCCTTGAAAACGAACGTGTTGTTCACCCCGCGCTCACCGATGATGACGGTAACTTCGGACGATTCCACGTCCAGCACGGCTACGCTTCTGCGGTTCATTTTTCCTCTCCGTATTTCTATGTGCGAAAGTGTGGTTGATACAATCACTATTATATAATACAAGCGCGCGTTTGTCAATAAAAATGCGTTAAAAAAACCATTCCCCGAAAGAATTCTTTCGGGGAAAATAATGGTAATTTTATGCGGGAATATCGTTGGTTATGTACTGAACGTTCAATTTTCCGTTATCCTGTACCGCCGCGTTGATGCGCCCGTACGTCTTTTCGCCGTCGGAAAGCGAGGAATACAATTCAAACACTTCCGCAAACATCTCTTCGGTAAACTTTTGGATATTGGTAAAATAGAACTCTACGCCCTCCTGCGTGGAGAACACGGAAATGCCGTCCCGCTCCGCCTGATACAAGACGGAAACGATATTCGTCCGCACGCCGCCGAACGTCTTTTCGAAATAGGCGAGCGCCGCTTTCACGCCCGCAAACGCTTTTTGCTCGCTCTCTTTAACGGAAAGCGTCTGCCCTGCCTCGGCGTTCTGTAACGTAAATCCCGAAACCGCGACGTTGTTGCCGCTGAGGTTGTTGGAAGCGTCGTCTTTCAGGGCGATCACTTCGCCCGACGCGTCGGTGACGGCGTATTTTTGAAGAGTCTTATCGTAAAAGGCGTAGCACTCGTATTTTTCCCGCACGTTCACGGTGATCTTGTTGGGGAAACTCTTTTCCACCGAAAGCACCTTGAAATGCGAATTTTCTTTCCGTTCGAAAATCTCCTTTACGGTATCGGTATCGAAAAACAGGAAATTTTTGCGGAGATACCCGTCCAGTTCGTCCTGTATCTTTTCCGCTTTTTGCTTGGCGTCCGCACTGGAAACGTCGAACCTCGCGTCGATCTGCGTGATGGCGCATACCGAATTGAACGTAATGAGAAAAACGATCAGAAACAGGATGACTGCGTAGACGATGACTAACTTTTTACTGCGCATGCGTGGCTCCTCTTATGTAATCAGAAATCAGATATGTATTCGTTTGATCTTCGCCCCGAGATCTCTGAGTTTGTATTCAAACCCGAAATACCCGCGGTCTATATAACTTAAATCGGTAACGGTGGTATTTCCCTCCGCCGCAAGCCCCGCCAGCGTGAGCGCCGCGCCGCCGCGTAGATCGCTTGCGACCACGTCCGCTCCGTGCAGATTGTTCACGCCGCGAACCAACGCGCTGCGTCCGCGTACCGTGATGTCCGCCCCCATCTTGATGAGTTCGGGCACGTGCTTGAACCGCGTTTCGAAGAGATTTTCCACGATGAGCGTGGATCCCTCGGCAACGCAGGAAAGCGCCGTCATCTGCGCTTGCAGATCTGTGGGAAACCCCGGATAAGGCTGCGTCTCGACGAGATTGGGAGAGAGAGGCTTATCCTTGCTCCTTATATATATTTTATCATCTTTTGCCCATACTTTGCAACTGATTTCGCGAAGTTTATGCAGAAGCGACGCGATATTCTCCGCATCCGCGTTGCACACCTCGATCTCGCCGCCGCACATGGCGGCCGCTATCAGAAAAGTGCCCGCCTCAATGCGGTCTGGAATGGGCGTATATTCCGCTCCGTGCAGCCTGGAAACGCCCTCGACGACGACCGTGGGCGTGCCGCAGCCGTACACCTTCGCCCCCATCGCGTTGAGAAAATTCTGTAAGTCGGAAATTTCGGGTTCGCGCGCCGCGTTCTTTACGATCGTGGTGCCCTTGCCCTTGACTGCCGCCAGAATAATGTTTTCCGTCGCCCCCACGCTGGGACAGTCCAACAAAACTTCCGCGCCGACGATCCTGTCGCACGAGCAATTTATGTAGCCGCCCTCTTCGTCTATCTGCACCCCCAGGCGTTTCAGACCTTTTAAATGCAGGTCGATGGGCCTCAACCCGATATCGCACCCGCCCGGGTAAGCAATGCGCGCGCGTGAAAAACGGGATATGACGGAACCCAGCATAAAGACGGAAGAGCGCAGTTCTTTCGCGAGCGCGGAGGGAATTTCATGGCAGGCGGCGTCGGCGCTGTCGATGATGAGGTCTTCTCCGTCGTACGTCGTTTTGCACCCGAGTTCGTTAAGGATCTGCACCATGTTCATCACGTCGCGGATGCGCGGGCACTTATGTATCTTCACTTGTTCATCGGTTAAAATAGACGCGGCAAGTAAGGGAAGAACTGCGTTTTTAGCCGACTGTATCGCCACGCTTCCGTACAGACTTTTCCCGCCCTCTATAATAAATTTATCCATAATCAACTCCTTTCGTTAAAACCACGAACAAGAAACGGCGGCTTTACGGTTTTCCCCGTATCGTGTGCCGCCGCATTTCGTCGTTTCTTTTTCATACAGCCGTATTAACGTACAAAATTACCTTGTCACCAAGGGTATTTTCTACTTCATAATATGGCGATGAACGAAAAAAAGTTAATCGGGGCTCGCTTTCCCCTTTCGCTTGGAAATATTGAATAAGATCCCCATGGACATCATGGTAAAAATGAGCGCGGTATTGCCCGAACTGATGAGCGGGAGCGGCAGTCCCGTGGGCGGGATGGAGCCCGAAACGACGAGCGCGTTGATGACGACCTGTATCGCGTACACGAGGGTGATGCCTGACGCGGTCAGAAAGCCGAACAAGTCTTTGCTCCTGGCGGCCGTCCGTATGCCGCAGTAAATGAGAAGCCCCGATACGGCAAAGAGAATGACGACCCCGATGAAACCGAACTCCTCCCCGATGACAGAGAGAATGAAATCCGATTCCGCAAAGGGCAGAAAGCGGTATTTCTGGCGGGAATGAAACAGCCCCACGCCGAACCATCCGCCGTTCCCGAGCGCGTACAGCGACTGAATGAGTTGATAGCCTTCCCCCTGCGGCGACGCCCACGGGTCGATAAAGGCGTACAGGCGCTTTAAGCGGTACGGCTCCATGGCGATGAGCACGGGCACGGCGAGCAGCGCGGGGATTAAAATAAACAGAAAATTTTTGAATTTCGCGCCGCCTAAAAACAACATGGAGATCATCAGGAGCCCGATGCACATAGTGATGGACATATTCGGCTCTAAAATGACGAGCAGGCAGATGCCGCCGCCCGCGCCGAGCACGGGCAGCATACCCACGAACGTCTTCATGCGTTCGGGCTTTTCGCTCATATACGACGCCGCGAAAATGACGAAACCGTATTTCGCGATCTCCGAGGGCTGAATGGTCAAAGGCCACAGATTGATCCAGCGCGTTGCGCCGTAATTTTCTTTACCCACGCCGGGAATGAACAGGACGGCAAGCAGCACGACGGAAACGCCGAGCGCCGCCCATTTGAGTTTTTGCAGTTTCGTATACGGGAAAAAACTGACGGCGATCATGCCGACCGTGCCGAGAACGAAGCCCAAAAGTTGTTTTTTGGCAAAGAAAAAGGCGTCCCCGTAAGTCGCTTCCGCAGTGTAGCTGCTCGCGGAGTAGACCATGAGCACGCCGAACGCCGCGATAAGAACGGTGAGCACGGGAATGAGAATATCCCCGTCGCTCATTTTTCCCAAAAGGCGTTTACTCCTCGATCCCGCAAGTTTTTGCGGACGCGTTGCAGATTTGGTTGTCAACGTTTTCACTCTCCAAAGATTTTACGATTTCCTCAAATTTTTCCCCGCGCTCCTCGTAGTTGGAAAAGCGGTCGAAACTGCTGCTGGCGGGACTTAAAAGCACGCACTGCCCGCGCTTTGCCGTCATCGACGCGATCTTCACCGCGATCTCGAAATCGGCGCAGAGGGTGATTTGCGAATAATTGTTTTTGACCGCGCCGTTTAAAAGTTTAAAACGGTTTTCTCCGTAAAGAACGGCGTGCACCACGCGGCTGTCGCGGATCTTCGCGAACAGTTTGTCGTAATCGTAGCCCTTGTCCTTCCCTCCCAAAAGAAGTACGGTATCCGACTGCATACTGTCGATGGCTACGACGCTCGCATCCACGTTGGTGCCCTTGGAATCGTTGACGTATGTAACCCCGTTCACTTCGCGAACGAATTCGATGCGGTGGCGGATCCCTTTGAGCGAGGCGAGCGTTTCGCGGATGATACGGCTCTCCACGCCCGCGATGCGGGCGGCGCACACCGCGGCGAGCGCGTTTTGCAGATTATGCCTGCCCCTTAAAGAAAGTTCGGAAGCCTCCATTACTTTTTCCCCTTCGAAATATAGTCCGCCCTCGAAAAGATACGCGCCGTCCACCCGCTCGTTGCACGAAAAATATTTGACTTTGCACTTGGCGCTGTCGGCAAAACCGCGCACCGTCGCGTCGTCGAAATTCAGGACCGCGAATTCGCTCTCACGCATATTGCGCAGAAGTTTGCGTTTTAAGAATATGTAATTCTCCATGTTGTAATGGCGGTTCAGATGATCTTCGGAAATATTGGTCACGACCGCGACGTGCGGCTGCACGGAGGAGAGCGTTTCCAGCTGAAAGGAGGAAATTTCCGCGACGGCGATCCCGTCGTAGCCCAATTCTTCCACCACCGAACAAAGCGGCAGCCCGATGTTCCCGCAGGCGATCGCCATTTCCCCCGCGGCTTTTAAAATTTCGGAGATCATGGTCACGGTCGTCGTCTTTCCGTTGGTGCCCGTCACGGCGATCATCGGCGCGCGCAGGAACAGACAGCCCAGTTCGCTCTCCCCGATGATCCGCTTGCCCGCTTTTTTAAAGGCGATGGCGAGTTCGTGGTCGATCGGGATCCCAGGACTCAATACCAGCACGTCCGCGTCGCGCACCGCCGCGGACAGATCTTCGGGCCCGAGGATACGGGCGCCCTTCTGTTCCAAGGTCCGCTCGCTCTTTTCCACGGCGCCGCCCGTCACGTCGTCGTACAGGAATACGGATGCGCCGCGCGCCAAAAGGAATTCCGCCGCGGATACGCCGCTGCGGGAAATGCCCGCCACCAAAAATTTTTGCGTCTTGAAATACATTTTATTTTACCCCTCAAAGGATTTTATACGAAACACAGGCACAAGAGTCCCATCGCGGCGGTGATCGCCGAATAGACGAAAGTGATCTTGCTTTCGGAATACCCCTTCATCTGAAAATGGTGATGCAGCGGCGCCATGAGAAAGATCCTGCGCTTGGTCTTTTTATAGTATATTACTTGCAGGATGACGGATATGCTCGAAAGGACAAACATTATGCCGATTATCGCGATATACAACAAATTTCCCGAAAAAACGCTGACCGCCGCGATCAGCCCGCCCAGACTCAGTGAACCAGTGTCCCCCATGAACACGGACGCTTTATTCGTGTTGAAGACGAGATACCCGCCCAGCGCGCCCGCGGCGCAAAGGCACAGAAGGCGCATCTCCTCCCCGCCCGACTGCAATAAGAGGAGAACGCCGAAACACAGAAGATAGGAAAAGGAAGTGCTTGCGGCGAGCCCGTCCAACCCGTCGGTCAGATTGACGCTGTTGACCGCCGCGATGAATACGAGCGCGGCGACGGGTATGAAGAAAACGCCCAGATCGGCGGAAATATGCGTAAACGGAATATTGATTGTCGTAAGTTTATTGAAATAGCAGAAAAACCCCGCGATCAGTGCGATGACGAGTTGGAAAACGATCTTCTGATAGGCTTTCAGTCCGAGGTTGCGCTTAAAGCGCACCTTGATGAAATCGTCTAAAAAACCCACGACCATATAGGCGAGCGCGAGCGTGATACAAACCGCCGCCCGCTTGTCCGCATAGATACCGAAAAAAATGCTCACGAGGGCGATGGCGAGCATGAACGCCACGCCGCCCATCGTGGGCGTACCGCCCTTGGATTCGTGTTCCTTGACGTAGCCGAGAATGTACTGCCCCGCCTTGATCTTGCGCAGGAGCGGAATGACGGCAGCGCACAGCGCCGCCGATACCGCCCCCGATGCCAGAATTATCAAAAAATCAGTTCTCACGTTTTTCTCCGCCCGAAGTTTTTTCCCGCAGAATGGACCTGATCACGGAAACGTCGCTGTATATATGGCGCACCCCCATGATCTCCTGGTACGTTTCGCCGCCCTTTCCCGCGATAAAGAGTATATCGCCTTTCGAGAGCATGTTTATACCGTAGTCGATCGCCTTTTCGCGGTCGGCTACGATGACGTAATTTTTACTGTGTTCTCTGAGTCCCTCTTCGATCTGCACGATAATGTCGAAAGGATCTTCGTAACGGGGATTGTCAGAAGTGAGCACGGTAAAATCGGCGAGTTTACCCGCCGCGGCGCCCATGATCGGACGCTTTTGCCGGTCGCGGTTGCCGCCGCAGCCGAATACGCATATGAGGCGCCCCTTGCAATGCGGTTTGAGGGCGCAGAGCGACTTTTCCAATCCGTCGGGAGTATGCGCAAAATCGACGAAAATATCCGCGCCGCGGTAAGCCGTCACGTATTCCAGCCGTCCGTTCACTTTGTCGAGCGCCGCCAGCCCTTTGCCGATCTCTTCGGTGCCGACGCCCAATAATTTCGCGCAGGCGGCGGCCGCCATGGCGTTGTAGACGTTGTGTTTTCCCGTCATATGCAGATCGATCTCGTACAGATCGTCGAACAGGTTGAGCACGAATCTGCTGCCGCGCACGCTCTCGCGCACGTCGATCGCGAACACGTCCGCGGGATTTTCCAGCGCATAGCCGTACGTCCGCACTTTGCCGCCCGTGAGCGAGGCGCCCACCGCATCGTCGGTATTGACGATCGCCAGATTGCAGCGCTCGGGCGTGAACAGGCTCTTTTTGGCGGCGGCGTAACTCTCCATATCTTTGAAAAAATCCAGATGGTCTTCCGTGCAGTTGGTAAAGATACAGCAGGCGAAACGGATCCCTTCGATCTTATCGAAATAAACGGCGTGCGCCGAAACTTCCATGACCACGTATTCCACGCCGCATTCGACCATGTCGGCAAAGGTCTTGTGCAAAAAGATGGGATCGGGCGTGGTGAGCGCGGGCGCGATCTCGCGGTTGGCGTAAAATACGCCGAGCGTGCCGACCAGCGCGCAGTTTTTCCCCGCCTTGTTCAAGATCGAGGCGAGCATATGCGCGGTAGTCGTCTTTCCGTTGGTGCCCGTAATGCCGATCATTTTCATTTTCGCCGCAGGATTGCCGTAAAAAGCGCGGGCGAATTCGCTCATCGCCCTGCGCCCGTTTTTCACGACGATCTGGCAGACGGGCAGATCGCATTCGCGCTCGCAGACGACGGCGACGGCGCCAGCCGCCACCGCTTCCGCCGCAAAATCGTGACCGTCGCTGTCGCCTCCCTTAAAACATATGAACATATCACCGTCCATGATATGTTTGCTGTCCGCGGACAGGCCGCCGATCTCGGCGTTTCTTTCGTGGATGACCTTTTCATACTCTACTTTTTGCAGCAAATCGTTCAGTAACACAATCAAACTCCTTTATTCGAAGGGGGCAAGCCCCTTTACGTCGATGATGCCTTGGAAAATCGTCTTCGCATAGGGAGCCGCCACCACGCTGCCGTAATAGGCGCCCTGCGGTTCGTCCACAATGATGAGCGCGAGATACTGCGGGTCGTCGGCGGGGAAAAATCCTAAAAAGGAAGAGACGTATTTGCCCGACGCGATCACGCCGTTTTCGTATTTCTGCGCGGTACCCGTCTTGCCGCCCACGCGGTAGCCCTCGATATACGCTTTGTTTCCGCTCCCCTTTGCGACCACGCCTTCTAAAAGCGACGCGGTAATGCGTGACGCCTCTTCGCTGACGGTGCGGTTTTTGAGCACGGGCGAGAACACCTCGCGGATATTGTTGTCCTTGGAAGAAATTTCTTTGACGAGCGAAGGCCGGTAATAGTAGCCGCCGTTGACGACCGCCGCGCCCGCACAGGCGAGTTGCAAGGCGCTGACCGCTATGGTCTGTCCGAAACCGATACGCGCCAGATCGCAGTCGCGCACCGCGCTCTCGGTGAGAAGCATGCCCTGCGCTTCGCCCGAAAAATCCAGTCCCGTAGACTTGCCGAAATTGAATTTTTCCAGATAATCGTAAAAAGTTTCCGTGCCGATGGAGAGCGCGATATCCACGAAACAGGGGTTACAACTGTTGTTGAGTGCCTCCGCGAGCGTCTGGTTGGAATGCTTTCCGTTGGCGTGATTGCTCCAACACTTGATGGTCGTGCCGTCTACCGTGCGGGTGCGGCTGCTGTTGAACACGTGTTTGAGGGAAAAAGCGTTCGAATTGCCGCGCAGGTTTTCTTCCACGTTGATCGCGGCGGTCACGATCTTGAACGTCGAGCCGGGCTCGTAAATATCGCTGACGAGATTATTTCTGGAAAGCGCGTTCAAAAGATCGTTGTCATCTCTCGGCACGTCGTTGAGGTCGTATCCCGGATAGTTGACCATTGCGAGCACCTCGAACGTGGAGGGATCGAGCACGATGCACTGCGCGGATGCGGGCGAATAGGTTTCGAATGCGTCCGCCATGGCGCTCTCCGCGATCGCCTGTATCTCGTAATCGATGGTCGTCTTGACGTTCAGCCCGTCGGTGGCGGGAACGTAATACATGGTCCCCTTTTCCAGTTCCTTGCCCACGAGGTCGGTTTCGTACAGCACTTTGCCGCTCGTACCCGCGAGATATTTGTCGTAATATTTTTCCAATCCCGTCAATCCCGAATTGTCCGTCGAAGTGAAGCCGAGCACCTGGCATAAAAGATCGGCATAGGGATAAGTGCGCGTATTGTCGCGGGCATAGTATACGCCCGCCAAATCGAATTTTTCCAGTTCCTCCACCAGACTCTTATCCACGTGCTTGGCGACCGTCAGTTCGGAAACCGCCGTGGTGGTGAGTTTGGTGAGGAACGCGTCTTTGTCCAAAGAAAAGATGGAAGAAAGGACTTCCGCCGCGTAAGGTTTGTCGGATACGGCGTTGGGGCGGGCGAACACGCTGTAAGAAGTCACGTTGCCCGCGAGCACCGTGCCGTTCCGGTCGGTGATGGAACCGCGCTCGGCGACGACGGGGATCTCGCGCGTCCACTGATCGGAGGCAAGATTTTTCAATTCGTCGCTCCAGATGACCTGGATATAGAAAAATCGGGAAAAAATCAACAAAAAAAGAAAGGCTATCGCCATAAACACGGCAAATAACCTCTTTCGTAAAATCGTTGCGGAATATTCGGAATTGTACTTTCGGATAACAGTCACCTCTTCGGTTTATTAAAAAAATCAGCCTCCAACAAGCGAACACTCGTCGGAGGCTGTCGTTTCAACGTTTTTCAATCGCCCATGACCATGCCGAATTCGTCCTCGGCGCGCTGGATGATCGAATCAGCGGAAGTGAGTTCGTCTATCTTTTCCTGTACCTGCGCGTACTCGGTCATCGCGGCGTTGAGCGCTTCGCGCTTGGCTGCCGCGTCGCTGTCCAACGTCTTCAACACGCTCGTGTTGATGATGATGAGCGCGAGGATGACCATGACTGCCAACGAATAGACGAGCATCAAAACTTTGCCTTTCGCGGTCATGGAATAGGACTTTTTGTTTTCGACGCGTTCCTGCTGTTCCTCTCTGTAAAGATTGTTCTGATATTGAATTGTAGTGGCGGTAGGCATGAGATCGGCTTCCGCCACGAACGCCTGCTGTTCGGGAGCATACGTATTCTGCTCGGGCTCGGCGTACGTTTCGGGCGCATAGACCGGCTCGGCGTAAGAAGCCGCGGGGATCTCGGCAAAACTTCTCTTGGGAGCGTTGTAAACGGAGTCCGCGCGGAACAGATCTTCGGTCACGCGCTGGTGCTCGAAAATTGGTTCGAATACGGGCGCCTCGGCCGCGCTCTCCGCGACGACCTCTTCTTCTCTCTTATATTCGGGATTGATCAGTTTCTGATAGTTGTCGCTGATCTGAGAGTTGAAACGCATGGCTTTTTCGTCTTCCGTCAAAGCGGCAGACTCGTCCCTTCCGCTCAATTTTCCGTATGCTTTTAAAGAACTTTCCTGTTCGAATTTTTCCTGTGTATTTTCTCTTTCTAATGTCGGAAACAACGTTGCCATCTTGTCCCTTCTCCTTATATATATTCTCAGACCCGTTCGGCTATGCGCAATTTTGCGCATTTGGAACGCGAATTATTTTTCTGTTCTTCTTCGCCCGCAACGAGCGGCTTTCTGCCGATCGAAACGATCTCGCGTTTTTTTCCGCAAACGCAGACGGGTAAACTTTTATCGCACACGCAGTCCGTTTCCAGATCGCGGAAGGCGTTCTTGACGATGCGGTCCTCTAACGAATGGAAAGTGAGGATGCAGATCCTGCCGCCCTTTTTCAATTTTCTCGCGAGCCCCTTGACGGTTTCGGACAACTTGTCCAACTCGCCGTTGACTTCGATGCGGATCGCCTGAAAAGTTTTTCTCGCGCACGGGCCGTTCTGCTTGAATTTTGCGGGAATGCTCTTTTCGACGATCTCTACGAGCCGCCCCGCCGTTTCCACGGGCGCCCGCTCCCTTTCCTTTACGAGATTGAAAGCGATCTTTTTCGCAAATTTTTCTTCGCCGTAATCGCGCAGAATTTCATACAACGACTGTTCGGAATATCCGTTTACGACCTCTCTTGCCGAGAGCGCCGCTTCGGGATCCATGCGCATATCGAGAGGCGCGTTTTTCTTCATGTAGGAAAAGCCGCGCGTTTCTTCGTCCAACTGAAAACTGGAAACGCCGAAATCCAGAAGGACTCCGTCGAGTTCGGAAACGTTTGCCTCTTCCAATACTCTTTCGTAATCTTTGTAGTTGCTCTTGAAAATGCGGAAACGATTGCCGAATTCTTTGAGTTTCTCCCCCGCCGCCGCGATCGCAAAGTCGTCCAGATCGGTAGCGATCAAACGTCCGTCGGGCGCGCTGCGTCTGAGAATTTCATAGGAATGCCCGCCGCCGCCGAGCGTGCCGTCGAAATAAACGCCGCCGCTCTTTATATCCAGCCCCGCCATGCATTCTTCGAGCATAACGGGCTTATGCGCAAATTCCAGCATATCAGTTGTCCGTCTTCAAGGCTTTGAGTTTTGCAAACACGCTCTTGACGTCCTTGTGCTTATTCCGCTCCTCAAAGTTTTTGAGCGACTCGATACGAAGAAAAGAAGCCGCGCCAGTGATGACGATGTCCTTGTCGATTTCCGCAAAGTCTTTGAGTTCGCCCGGAATGACCACCCTGCCCTGGTTGTCCTCCGTCACGTCGTACACCATCGCGGTGAAATCGGAGATCGCCTCCTGCATTTCATCGTCGAAATAAGATACGTCGCCGAAACTGTCCAGAATCTTCCGATACTCGGAAAAAGGCATTACATAGATACTCTTGTTCGGACCGAATGCGAATTTGTAATCGGTGCCGAGGTCGGCTTTGAATTTCGCCGGTATTCTTATTCGGTTTTTCGCGTCCAACTGATGGTTGAAGCGCCCGTTGAAAGAATACATCAGAGTACCCCCGCTGTTTGATGAATTTATTATATCACCACTTTTGACCACTGTCAACCACCTTTGCTCACTTTTTTCAAAAAAATTCATAAAAAAAGGGGAAGAATCCCCCTTTTACACGCAAATTTATGTTTTACGAACAAATGTTCGCATTATAAACGGGCAAAAAACACGGTTTTATTTTTAAAAGCGGCGTTTCCGACGAAAAAAACCGCGTTTTTACGGCAAAAATCGCCATTTATTGCCATTTTGTCGAACAGAGATTCCTCCTGTTTTACCGCATTTATCGATAAACCACCGTATCCACTCTTCTCTTTTTGCCCGATTTTTCCGAGGATTTTCGATAAGTGGTCGGCCGTCCCTGCATTTCCGTCGAAAACGGGGCATCTAAGGCGCGCTGCAATCTGCTCTTTCAGAAAAATATAGTGCGTGCAGCCGAGCACTGCGCCGTCGAAATGCTGTTCCCCTTCCGGCAGATGGCGGGAAAGATCGACCTTCGAAAGATCGAAAATGTTGTTTTCGATCTCGCCCGCCAGATCCCGCGGGCAGTAAAAGGTAAAGCGGCAGGCGCCGGAAACGCTTTCGGCGAGCGCGCGGAACTTTTTGCTCGAAAGCGTGGCGCGGGTGGCGAGTACCAACACGTTCTTGCACGCCTTTGCCGCGGGTTTGAGCGCGGGCTCCACGCCCAAAACGGGAAAGGGACAGCGCGCGCGCAGCGCGGCGGCGCATTCCGCCGTGACCGTGTTGCAGGCGAGCACCGCCGCTTTGAGCGGAAAACGCGAAAGATATCCGAACGCCGTAAGCGTCAGCCGTTCGATCTCTTCGGGACTTTTATTGCCATACGGCGCGTTCGCGTTGTCGCCGAAGTAGAGAAAACTTTCCCCCGCGAGTTGCTGCGCGCATTCTTTCAGGAGCGTCAGCCCCCCGATGCCGCTGTCGAAAAACGCTATATAACCAGGCTCCATATCGCCGCGCCTCCTCTTCGTTCTCTTGAAAATATATTGGCAAAAGCCGCAAATAATTCCTGTTTTTCAAGCAAAAACAGTTTACAAGCGTTTTTTTTTATGATAAAATAGCTAAAGAATTTATCGATCTTTATTGAAAGGAGAAAAAAAGTGCCTAACATTAAATCTGCTAAAAAACGCGTGGTCGTCAACGAAAAGAAAAATTTGGAGAACAGGATGGTCAAATCCACGGTCAAGACCGCGATTCGCAAATATAACGACGCGCTGGCAAGCGGCGACGTTGCCGCAGCCGAAAAATTGCTGCCCGAAACCGTTTCGGTGATCGATTCCGCCGTTTCCAAGGGAATCCTGCATAAGAACAACGCGGCGAACAAAAAATCCGCTTTGGCAAAGAACCTCAACGCTTTGAAAGCGAAGGCGTAAACGTTCAAAAAAGATTGTCAGAAGGCGTAGTCGGAAGGCTATGCCTTTTCGTTATGTAAAAATTTTTCAAATCTGCGCAAAAGAGGGAAAAAGTAATTGTTTTTTTCCCTCTTTTACTATATAATAAGTCAATAAAATACGGCAGGATAAGGATATGAAAAAATTGAGCAAAGACGAAAAGATCATCGAGATCGTGAACGTTTCCAAGGTGTTTTCGGAAACGGTGGCCGTGGATAACGTCAGCCTGTACGTGCGAAAGGGAGAATTCATCACCTTTTTAGGCCCGTCGGGCTGCGGCAAAACCACGACGCTGCGCATGATCGCGGGCTTCGATCTCCCCTCTTCGGGAAAGATCCTCTTGAACGGAAAGGACATCACCGATCTCCCCCCCAACAAGCGGCCCGTCAATACCGTATTCCAGCGATACGCGCTCTTTCCTCATTATAATATTTACGACAATATCGCGTTCGGGCTGAAACTGAAAAAAACGCCCGTCACCTACGTGAACGACGCGGGCGAAAGTTATACGAAATTGCAGAAACTCACCCGCAAAGAGATCGATGAAAAGGTGAAAAACGCGCTTGCGGTCGTAGACCTCGAAGGGTTCGAAAAGCGCAGCGTATCCACCCTGTCGGGCGGGCAGCAGCAGCGCGTGGCGATCGCCCGCGCCATCGTCAACGAGCCCGAGATTTTGCTGTTGGACGAGCCGCTCGGCGCGCTCGACTTGAAAATGCGCAAGGAAATGCAGATCGAGCTGAAAGCCATGCATAAAAAACTGGGCATCACCTTCATCTACGTGACGCACGACCAGGAGGAGGCGCTCACCATGAGCGACACCATCGTCGTCATGAAGGACGGCTGCATCCAACAGATCGGCACCCCCACCGACATTTACAACGAGCCCGCCAACGCCTTCGTCGCGGACTTTATCGGCGACAGCAACATTCTGAGCGGCACCATGGTGCAAAACCTTACGGTGCGTTTCTGCAACCGTAATTTCGCGTGCGTGGACGACTTCGCCCGCAATGAAAAAGTAGACGTGGTCGTGCGCCCCGAAGATATCCGCATGACCGATCCCGAGAACGGCATGATCCAGGGAAAAGTGATCGGCGTCGTATTCAAGGGCGTGCACTACGAGATCACGGTAAAAGTGGGAAAGACCGAACTCATCATCCAGAGCACCGAGAGCCGTACCGTGGGCGAAATCATCGGCATGAATATCGCGCCCGACGACATTCACATCATGAAGAAGGAGTTTTCTTCCAATAAATACGACGGCTACATCACCAAGAAAAACACGGTCGTGTTCGGCGACGGCGAATTCGACTGCGACCTCACGCAGTTGTATCCCGCGTCGCATATGGACGAGGAAGGCTACCTCGTGACCGCCGCGGGCGAAAAACTGGATCTGACCGACGTGGACGTGACCGTCGAAGTGGGGCTTGGCGATATCGAGATCAGCGACAATGCGGACGAAGGCGGCGCGCGCGGGCACATCGTTTCCATCATCTATAAGGGCGACCACTATCAGTTGATCGTGCGCACCGAGGAGAACGAGGAAGACTACGTGTTCGATACCGAAGATCTCTGGAACGAAAACGACTACGTGAGCGTGAAGATCCCGCCCGAAAAGATCCGTTTGAAACTCAAAGAGGAGGCGGCAGTTAAATGACAAAGATACAATTTTCCAGAAAACAACTGTGCATTCCCTACGCAGTGTTTCTCGCGCTTTTCGTCATCGTGCCCATGCTGCTCATTCTGTTTTACGCCTTTACGGGCACGGACGGGCGGTTCACGTTTGAAAATTTTCTGAACTTTTTCACGAGTACGGCAAAACTGAGCACGCTTCTGATGAGTTTTACCATCGCCATCATCACGACGGCGTTCTGCCTCGTCATCGCCTATCCCGTCGCCTACCTTCTGGCACGCAGCAAGTTCAAGCGCAAAAACGTGCTTTTGATGCTGTTCATTCTGCCCATGTGGATCAATTTCGTGCTCCGCATCACGGCGCTGCGCGAACTTCTGGATTGGGTGGGACTTCTGGGTACGCAAAATTATCTGAATACGATCATCGGCATGGTCTACGACTTTCTGCCCTTTATGATCCTGCCCCTGTACACGACGCTGGAAAAACTCGATACCAGCCTGATGGAGGCGGCGTCCGATCTGGGCGGAAACGCCTTTACCGTGTTCACGAAAGTGACCTTTCCCCTCTCCATGCCCGGCGTCATCAGCGGCATCACCATGGTCTTTATGCCGAGCATGACCAACTACGTCATCAGCGACACACTCAGCAATTTCAATATCACCATTCTGGGAAAACTCATCGACGAATACTTCACCACTTATAACAACTGGCATATGGGCTCGATGATCTCCATTATTTTGCTCATACTCATATTCATCACCATGGCGCTGACGGGCGGGTTCCGCTCCAACGGACAGAAAGACGCGAGGGGGGCCCATTTATGGTAAAGAAAATTCTTTCCGTCGCGTTCTGCGCGCTGGTGCTCGTATTCATTTACGCCCCTATCCTTCTTTTGGTCGTGTACAGTTTCACCGCCTCGAAGATCATCGGGCAATGGACGGGCTTTTCGCTCGATTTATACCGCCAACTGTTTAAAAACGCCGAGATCATGGGCATACTGTTCAATACCGTATGGCTCGCCTTAGCGGCGGCAGTGCTCGCAACCGTTCTCGGTACGGCGGGCGCCATCGGCATCTTTTACAGCAAAAAGAAAGTTTCAAAACCCATCGAGGGCGTTTCGCAGATCCCCGTCATCAACGCCGAGATCGTGACCGCCATTTCGCTCGCGCTCCTCTTTTCCATGATCGCGCTGTACCGCACGTATTTTTCTTTGCTCATCGGGCACATGGTGCTGTGCACTCCTTTCGTGGTTTTGTCCGTTCTGCCCAAACTCAAACAGATGGATCCGAACACGTATGAGGCGGCGCTCGATCTCGGCGCCTCCCCCAGCCGCGCCCTGTTCAAAATCGTCATTCCGCAGATTTTTTCGGGCATCCTTTCGGGGTTCATGCTCTCGATTACCCTCTCGCTCGACGATTATATCGTGACGGCGTTCACAAAGCCCAAGACGTTCGACACCATCAGCACCTACGTCTATAACGCAGTGCGCAACGGCACCAACAGTTCCACGCCCGCGCTGCGCGCGCTGTCGGCGCTCATCTTCGTCGTAATGATCGCCGCCGTGCTCGTCATCAACTTGCGCGCCAGCCGCAAAAAGGAGGGCAAAGGGCTATGATCGCAAAACGGTTTATCAGTCTCTTTCTCTGTTTTCTGATGCTCGCCGCAGTCGCCTGCTTTGCGGGGTGTTCCCCGAAAAAAGGAAAAGAAGTACTCAAAGTGTACAACTGGGAAGATTACATTTCCGACGAGGACGACGAGGAAAGCGGATTGAAAGATCTTATCTCCGCATTCGAAAAAGAGTACGGCGTCGTTGTGGAATACTCCACTTTCGGCACCAACGAAAATATGTACAACGAATTGAAGATCAACGCCACGGGCTACGATCTCGTGTGCCCTTCCGACTACATGATCATGCGCATGATCAAGGAAGACATGGTCGAACCTTTTTCCGACGGGTTTCAAAACGGCGAGTATCGCACGTACGCTTCGCCCTATCTGCAGGAACTGTTCGAAAAAAACGGTTGGTCGGATTACGCCGCCGCATATATGTGGGGCACGATGGGCTTCGTATACAATCCCGAATACGTGGACAAGGAGGACGTTTCTTCCTGGGGCGCGCTGTGGATGGACAAATACGCCAACCAGTCCACGATCAAGGACAGCGTGCGCGATTCCTATTTTCTGGGGCTCGCCTACGTTGCGAAAGACGAACTAGACGCGCTTGCCGCAGATTTTGCCGCAGGGAAGATGGGCGCGGAAGAATATAACGCGAAACTTACCGAGATCATGAACCGCACGGACGAAGACACTTTGGACGCGGTCAAAAAACAACTCATCGCGCTTAAAGATAATTTGTACGGATTCGAAGTGGACAGCGGCAAACTGGACGCGGCGTCGGGCAAGATCAACATCAATTTCGCATGGAGCGGCGACGCGGTCACCGCAATGAACGAAGGAGAAGAAGGCGACCGATTTTTGAATTACTCGATCCCCTCCGAATGCAGCAATATCTGGTTCGACGGCTGGGTGATGCCCAAAGGCGCGAACAGAGAACTCGCGGAAAAGTTCATCAACTTTATTTCCCGCCCCGAAAACGCCGTATGCAACATGAATTTCATCGGATATTCGAGCGCCATCGCGGGCGACGAAGTATTCGAATGGGTACAGGAAAATTACGGCGCCGATGGCGCGGACACGGTCCCCTACGATCTGAGTTACTTTTTCGGAGAAAATAAAAGTATTTCTGTAAAAGCAGAGGATCTGGACCGCCAGATCTCCGCGCAGTACCCTACCGTTGAAGTGATCGAGCGCTGCGCCGTCATGCAATACTTCGACGACGAGACTAACGCCGCCGTCAACGAAATGTGGGAAGAAGTCAAGGGCGTGCCCATCCCCTTGTGGGCGTATATCGTGATCATCGCGATCGCGGCGATCGCCGCGGGCATCGCGCTCTCCTATCTCTATAAAGGCAAATCTTCAGGGCACAAGCCCAAGAAAGGCTACCGTATTCTCAAAGAAGGCTGACGATCGCGCCGGCCGCACAAAAACGGGGGTATAACATGAAAAAACTGGTAATCATAGGCAAGGGCCCCGCGGGCATTTCCGCGGCGCTATACGCCGTCAGAGGCGGCCTGGACGTGACGATCGTTGCCAAGGACGGAGGCGCGCTGCAAAAGGCGGATAAGATAGACAATTATTACGGATTCGACGGCGGTATCTCCGCGCGAAAACTGTTGGAGGACGGCGAAAATCAGGCGCGGACGCTGGGCGTTCAGTTCGTGACCGACGAAGTGGTCGGCGTCGAGTTCGCGGAAAGCGGATTTGCCGTCAAGACGCTTTCGAAAGATCTGGAAGCGAACGCCGTCGTACTCGCCTGCGGCACTTCGCGCAACGTGCCGCCCATCGAAAACATTGAAAAATTCGAGGGCCGCGGCGTGAGTTACTGCGCAATCTGCGACGGGTTTTTCTTCCGCAAAAAAAAGGTGGGCGTCATCGGCAACGCGGGATACGCCAAGAGCGAATACGGCGTTCTGAAAAATATCATCGACGACGTGACCATTCTCACCGACGGCGAACAGCCCTCGTTCGACTCCCTCCCCTTTACCGATAAAAAGATCAAATCGTTCGAAGGGGGCGAAAAACTCGAAGAAGTCGTGTTCGAAGACGGCACGCGCGAAAAGTACGACGGCGTGTTTGTCGCATGCGGCTCGGCGGGCGCTTTCGAACTTGCCAAGAAACTGGGCCTGGAGATCGACGGCAACAAGATCGTGACCGACGACAAGCGCGCCACCAACATCCCCGGCGTATACGCGGCGGGCGACTGCGTGAAAGGCTTACAGCAGATCGCCAAAGCGGTATACGACGGAATGCTTGCAGGCACGCAGGCGATCCAATATCTGAAAAAGAATTAAACATTACAAAACGGCGGCAGTGAAAACACTGTCGCCGTTTTATCAAAATCAAATCGCGCCCCATATTTACGCGTTTGTTTTCTCAATTTGATTGATCTCAGTATAACACGTTTTAGAGTTTATGTCAAGTATTTAACGGTATAAACAAATAACGACCAATCGCGAATTATGTCACACATAGTACTGTTTAAATGCCTGAAATGTACTTTTCCGCATACAAAATATCCTCTTCTTCCGCCTCATTCACATCGAAATAAGGAAATTGCATTTTTATTTTTTCATACTTTTCCAGACACAATTTCCGAAAAGGCAGAAAGCGAATCCCCTCGCTGACGCGATGGGAACGGTATAATTTTTGAAGAGCAAAGAGCGCGGCTTCGGAATCGTTTTTCGAAGGGACTAAAACATTAGTCAACTCTACCCTCGCCCCCAACGCATCGCAGACGGAAAGAAAAGCGTCATAAGCGGAAAGGTCTGCATTCTCCTGATTTTTGACGTCGCAGATGATATATTCCGCAGCCGCGATCAATTCCGCATCGGCGATCTGACCGTTGGTTTCGATACATACGGGAACGCCGTGTTCCGCGAGCGCCCGTATGACGGCAATCGCAAAATCTTTTTGCAGGAAAGGCTCTCCCCCCGATAAAGTAACGCCGCCCCGTTTCAGATACGGTTTATAGCGGAGTATCTTCTGCACGAGCGCTGACACGCCCGTGCGCGTTCCCTGCCCGAAAAGCGTTTCGGGATTATGGCAGAACGGACAGCGAAGATTACAGCCGGAAAAGAATACGACCACGCGAAGTCCCTTGCCGTCCACGCCCGAGCCGCTGTAAATTGAATCGATATAACCGAATTCCCCGCCCGAGTTTTGCTCGGACGGGGCGTTTTTATACTCTTTCATGATACGTACGTTTTAAAACTTCCAACTGGTGCGCTTTGGACAGTTTGTGGAAATTGACCGCATACCCCGAAACGCGGATGGTGACGTTGGGATACAGTTCGGGATGCTCCATGGCAGCCACAAGTTTCGCGCGGTCGAACACATTTACGTTGAGATGGTGCGCCCCCTGCCCGAAATATCCGTCCAGCAGATCACACAAATTCTCCGCGCGCTCCTCGCGGTTTTTGCCGAGCGCGGAAGGCACGATGGAAAAAGTATTGGAAATACCGTCGCGGCACGTTTCGTAAGGCAGTTTCGCGACCGAATTCAAAGACGCCAGCGCGCCGCTCAGATCGCGGTTATGCATGGGATTCGCACCGGGCGCGAAAGGTTCGCCGGCCGCTCTTCCGTCGGGCGTCGCCCCCGTCTTTTTGCCGTAGACCACGTTGGAAGTGATAGTCAACACGGAAAGCGTGTGCAGAGCATTGCGGTAAGCGGGCGTCTTTTTGAGTTGCGAGGAAAAACTTTTCAGAATTTCCACCGCAATATCGTCCACCGCATCGTCGTCATTGCCGTATTTGGGGAATTCACCCTCGATCTTAAAGTCGTAGATCAATCCCTCGTCGTTGTACACAGGCGTCACTTTCGCGTATTTGATGGCGGAAAGCGAATCCGTGATGACCGAAAGTCCCGCCACGCCGCAGGCAAGAAAACGCTCCACTTCGGTATCGTGCAGCGCCATCTGAATTTTTTCATAGGCGTACTTGTCGTGCATATAGTGAATGACGTTCAGAATATTTACGTACAGATCGCACATCCAACTCTCGTATGTACGGAATGCTTTCCACACTTTTTCATAATCGAGCGGGCCCTCGAATCGTTCGCCCGCGGGCGCGATCTGTTTGCCCGTCTTCTCGTCGCGGCCGCCGTTGAGCGTCAAAAGCAAAAGTTTAGCGAGGTTGACGCGCGCGCCGAAAAACTGCATCTGTTTCCCGATCTTCATAGCGGATACGCAGCAGGCGATGCCGTAATCGTCGCCGTAGAGCGGGCGCATCACGTCGTCGTTTTCATACTGAATGGAATCGGTGTCGATGGAAACTTTGGCGCAGAAATTTTTAAAAGGCTGCGGCAGGTTTTCCGACCAGAGCACCGTGAGATTGGGTTCGGGCGCGGCGCCCAGCGTATACAGCGTGTTGAGGATCCTGAAAGAAGTTTTCGTGACGAGCGTCCTGCCGTCTTCCCCCATGCCGCCCACGCTCTCCGTCGTCCAGGTGGGATCGCCGCCGAACAGATCGTTGTATTCGGGCGTACGCAGTTGCCGCGTAATGCGCAGTTTGATGACGAAATCGTCGATGATCTCCTGCGCCCCCTCTTCGTCCAGAATCCCCGCGGCGATGTCGCGCTCGATATAAATATCGAAGAAAGTGCTCACGCGCCCCAGGCTCATCGCCGCGCCGTTCTGCTCCTTGATGGCGGCGAGATAGCCGAAATACGTCCATTGGATCGCCTCTTTCGCATTTTGCGCGGGACGGGAAATATCGAAGCCGTACAGACTTGCCATTTTTTTCAACTGACCGAGAAATTCGATTTGTTTGTAAAGTTCCTCCAAAGCGCGGATATTGTTCTCATCCATCAACTTTTTGCCGTACAGTTTCCGGTCTTTTTCCTTTTCCTCGATGAGTTTATCCACACCGTAGAGAGCGACGCGCCTGTAATCCCCGATAATGCGCCCGCGGCCGTACGCATCGGGAAGTCCCGTGATTAGCCCCGCGTGGCGGGCGGCGCGCATTTCGTCGGTATAGACGTGAAAGACGCCGTCGTTATGCGTGGTCTTGTATTTGAATTCCGTTTCGATGAGGTCGGACAATTTGTAGCCGTACGCTTCACACGCCTGCCGCGCCATGCGGATCCCGCCGAAGGGATTGACTCCGCGCTTTAAGGGTTCGTCCGTCTGCAAACCGACGATCAGTTCGTTTTCGCGGTCGATATAGCCCGCGGGATAGGATAAAAGCGAAGATACCCTTTCGGTATCTACGTCGAGCACGCCGCCTTTCTCGCTTTCCGCTTTCAAAAGCGCGTTGACTTTTTCCATCATTTGATTCGTGCGCGCGGTGGGTTTTGCCAAAAACGCCGCGTCGCCCGTATAAGGCGTATAATTCGTCTGAATAAAATCCCTTACATTGATCTCCTCTTCGTACTTTCCGTGTTGAAACTCTTTTTGCATGGCACGCTCCTTCTTTGGGATGAATTTTGGGATAAAAAAACCCGCGCAGATCTATCGATACTGCCCAGGTGGTCGACAAAAATTTTTTCCGCTCCCACGCAGTGACCTGCTAAACCCACCAGTTGCGGAAAAATTCGTTTTATACACTACATCTTGTGTGCGCATTTATTTTTTTATCTATATAAAGTATAATACAAAGCCCCTTCTTTGTCAAGGAAATCACCGAAGTTTTTTCGGGAATTTTCCTTATAAAAAGAGCCCCGAAAAATCGAGGCTCTCAGGTTTTAAAGCAGTTTTTTACGTTGTTCGTCAAACGGCAACGGGCTTAAATATTTGGGCGCTATATCGAACGCGGTGACGGCGCCCGAAATCCCTTCGCGGTTCATGCGCGCGACCGCCCGCGCATAGGCGACCAATACACCCGACGTAAACTCGGGATTGCTCTCCAGTTTCAGAGAAAGTTCCAAAAGAAAATCGTTGTCATTCGCGGATTTACAGGAACGGAGCACGAACCCGCCATGAGGCATGCCGCCGTGCTTTTCGTTCAACTCGGCCTGAGAAACAAAATGCACTTCCGTATCGTAATCGGCAAAATAGTTGGGCATGGTCTTGATCTCTTGCTCGATACGTGCAAGATCCGCGCCATCTTCGGCGACCACGTAGCATACGCGCGTATGCATCTGCCGCGGCGTAAAGACGGGATTTTCGCAGCCGCGCACTTTTGCGAGCGCGCTTTCCACGGGCACGGTGTACTGTTTGGCGTCTTTCACGCCCTCGATGCGGCGGATCGCGTCGCTGTGTCCCTGGCTGACCCCCTTGCCCCAAAAGGTATAGGTGTTGCCATCGGGCACGACCGAACCGAAATAAATGCGGGCGAGCGAAAACAAGCCCGGATCCCAGCCGATACTCATGGCGCCCAGTTTGCCCGAACGTTTTCCCGCCTCGTCGAGCGCCTCGAAATACTGCGGCACTTTGGCGTGCGTGTCGAAACTGTCCACCGTATTGAAATCGCGGATGGTTTCCACAGACTGTACGGGCAGATCGGTAGCGCTGCCGCCGCACAGGATCATGACGTCGATCTTACCGACGTAATTTTGTATATTTTCAACGGCATCCACTGCAACGGGAAGGACGGTACGCACGCTCTTCGGATCGCGGCGGGTGAATACCGCCACCGCTTCCATATCTTCGCTTTGGGAAAGCGCGTACTGCACACCCTTGCCCAGATTACCGTACCCGACGATGCCCACTTTGATTTTTTCCATAAAACAACTCCTTTTGATCGGTTTATTTCCTGCATCAATATACCACCGAAAGGCAAATTTTGTCAAGCAACGGCGTCCTTCGCGTGTTTCGATTTACTTATATCCGACTTTCGTTTCAATTATATCCGTTCGCGCGCGAGCACGTTCCCGTCGAAATCTTTGAGCGAAAGTTCGCCCTTTTCCAAAATCAGATACGAGCGCGGCGTATCGTTTTTGGGAAGAGATACGGAGCCCGCGTTCGCGACCAGCACGCCGCCCTTGCGGCGGATAAATCCCGTATGGATATGGCCGAACACAAACGCATCGCCGCAGTTTTTCGGAAGCCGATCGAAATCGAATTTGTCGCCGTGCTGCAAAAATATCTTTTTGCCGTCGGCATAGATCTGCGCTTCGTGCACAAACTCGAAATCGGAGATGAGCGTATCCACGTCGCTGTCGCAATTTCCTTTGACGACCGTCAGGCGGTCGGCGAGCGGATTCAAAAGAGCAGCCACGCCGAGCGGGCGGTAGCCTTCGGGCAGTGGGTTGCGCGGCCCGTGATTATAGATATCGCCCAGAAGTATCATCTGCTCTGCCCCTTCTTCGGCAAATCTTTGCAACAACTTTTGTAAATAAAATTCCGAGCCGTGAATATCCGACGCGATGAGTATTTTCATAGAAACCGCCTTTTACCGAACAGTAAATTTGTAAGCCGTGACCGAATGATAGATTTGGTCTTTATCGTAGACGGGACTGCCGAGCGCGGCATACGAAGGGCAGTTGACCGCGTTGGGAAGAAACTGCGTTTCCAGACAGAAACCCGTTCTCTTTTTATATTTTTCCGTATCGAGCATATTTCCCGAATAGAATTGCAGTCCGGGAAGATCCGTGCAGACCTCCATCGCGACGCCGCTTTCCGCACCCGCAATTTCCGCGACTTTACGATATTCGCCGCGCCTGTTCAGCACGTAGTTGATATCGTAGCCGCCGCCGTTGGCAATGTCGCAGTCGTCGGTGCAGCCGATGTCTTTCCCCACTTTTTTGGGTTTGCGGAAATCGAAAGGCGTACCCTCCACGTCGCGGAATTCGCCGTGCGGGATCAGTTCCCGATCGGCGGTCGTCACGCGGTCGGCGTCGATATACAGAGTATGCCCGAGAATATCGCCCGAGCCTTCGCCGTCCAGATTGAAATACGTGTGATTGGTAAGATTGATCAGCGTTTTCCGATCGGAAACCGCTGTATATTCGATTTTCAGTTCGCCGCCTACAAAGGAATAGCGCACTTCCATGCGGAGATTTCCAGGGTAATTCTCCTCGCCGTCCGCGCTCGTTCCCGACAGCACGAGTACGCCGCCTTCCGTTTCGGCGTCGAATATTTTCGTGTTGAATCCCTTGTGCCCGCCGTGCAGATGATTCTTTCCGTCATTGCAGTTCAACCGATATTCCCTGCCGTCGAGCGTGAATTTCCCTTTGCCGATACGGTTGCCCACGCGGCCGATGAACGCGCCGAGATAGCCGCCGTTCGCGTCGTATTCCGACGGACTGCCATAACCCAGAACGACATTGTACGTCTTGTTCTCCCGCCCCTGAACGAGCAGTTTCTGTACGATACCGCCGTAATTCAGAACGGTCGCGCTGTTTGCGCCGTCGCGCAAAACATACGCGCGCACTTCTCTCCCGTCCGCCGTTTTGCCAAACGCTTCGCTCGTGATCATAAATTCTCCCTCCTGCTGAAAAACGGAGAACGGTTCAACGTTCTCCGTTCTATTATAGCATTTCGTTTCCGCTTTGTAAACGGTAAAGCGGCATTTTTACGCCCGATTCTGCGGAATATCGGGAATGGTCGCAAAGCCCTGCGCCAAGTCTTCGTCCGTAGGAATCGTGTCGGTCATCGTCTTATCGTTGTACTGCTTATAAGCCGCAAGATCGAAGTAGCCCGTGCCCGTGAGCCCGAAGAGGATCGTCTTCTTTTTACCCGTCTTTTTGCATTCCAGCGCCTCGTCGATGGCGACGCGGATGGCGTGGCTGGATTCGGGCGCGGGAAGGATCCCCTCGCACTTGGCGAACATGACCGCCGCGTCGAACACCTCGCTCTGCCTGACGGACACGGCGCGCATATAACCGTCGTGATAGAGTTGGGAAACGATGGGGCTCATGCCGTGATAGCGCAGACCGCCCGCATGATTGGGCGAAGGCATGAAACCGCAGCCGAGCGTGTACATTTTCGCGAGCGGCGTCGTCCTGGCACTGTCACAGAAGTCGTAGACGTATTTTCCGCGCGTGAGCGAAGGACAACTGGCAGGTTCCACGCCGATAAAATCGATCTCATTTTTCCCCTGCAGTTTATCGCCCATAAACGGCGCGACCAGTCCGCCGAAGTTAGAGCCGCCTCCGATGCAGCCGATGACCGTGTCGGGCCGCACTCCGTATTTATCCAGAGCGATCTTACTTTCCAGACCGATGACGGACTGATGCAAAAGCACGTGATCAAGCACGCTGCCGAGAACGTAGCGGCAGGAATCGGACTTGACCGCCTGTTCCACCGCCTCGCTGATGGCGCAGCCGAGCGAGCCGCCCGTGCCGGGATGCTCCGCCAGAATTTTGCGGCCCGCCTCGGTGGTATCGGAGGGAGAAGGAATGACGTTCGCCCCGTAGGTGCGGATGACTTCCTTGCGGTAAGGTTTCTGTTCGCTGGAAACTTTGACCATATACACGGTCAGATCGATGCCGTAGAATGCCGCCGCCATCGAGAGCGCCGTGCCCCACTGGCCTGCGCCCGTTTCGGTCGTGATGGACTTTAACCCCTGTTTTTTCGCGTAATACGCCTGCGCCGCCGCGGAGTTAAGTTTGTGCGAGCCGGAAGTGTTGTTGCCTTCGAACTTATAATAGATCTCGGCGGGCGTATCGAGGATCTTTTCCAGAAAATACGCGCGGACCAGCGGCGAGGGACGGAAAGTTTTGTAAAAACTCCGAATATCTTCGGGAATATCGATGTAAGCGTCGGTATCGTTGAGTTCCTGGTCGATACAGTCGTCGCAGAATACGGGACGCAAATCGTCTTTGGTACACGGCTGCAGCGTCGCGGGATTCAAAAAAGGCGGATGCGGATTTTTCATAAACGCCTTTACGTTATACCATTGTTTGGGCATCTCGTTTTCGGACAGATAGATCTTGTAAGGGATGTTGGTGTTTTTCATGGTTTTGTTCTCCTTTTTCATTATTTTTTTGCCCCGTTCCGAAAAAAAGGTAAAAATAAACACGGTCAAATTCGCTTGGGACGAATAAACCGTGTTGCCACCCAATTTCACCGCGCTTTTCGGCGCAGCCTCCGAACAGGTACTGTCATACCCTCTTTCTGTAACGTGAAAGCCACGTCGGACACTACTTGAACCGTTCGTTCGCATCCGCCCTCGGTAATCCATTCATATCGCATCAAACTGCCTTTATCCCACCGCCAAAGGCTCTCTGAAAAGTTTGTAACAGCGTATTACTACTTTACCTCATCGGTTTATTTTTCTACATCATACCACGCCGTTTCGGAAATGTCAAGAATTTTTTTGCAATTTTTTTTGCGGGATTTTCGTCCGATTTCTCTATTATAAAAATTTATTTTTAAAATCTGTTATCCTTTTTGAAAAAATGCCGAAACTGTTGATATGAAAAACTTTTTACCACGCGTTTTAAACGTTCTGTTCTGTTTATGCCTGTGCCTGCCCTTTCCGTGCTGCGCGACGACGGCGGATGTGACGACGCAAAAGGCCGTTTACCTCACGTTCGACGACGGCCCGACCGACTCCACCACACCGAAAGTTTTATCAGTACTCAAAGAAAAAGGCGTATGCGCTACCTTCTTTGTCGTGGGAAGGCAGATCTCCACCCGCAAAGAAATTTTGAAAAGCATTGCCGAGAGCGGAAACGCGATCGGCATTCATACCCAAACGCACGATTACCGATCGATATACGCCTCGGCGGAATCGCTCGAAAAGGACATTCTGGAATGCAAAAAATCCATCGCCGAAGTTCTGCCCGATTACGAGGTCAAGACCTATCGTTTTCCGGGCGGCTCCTCCACCGTTTCCGAAGCATTGAAAAAGGTGCCCGAAAAATGCGGGTTAAGGTTTTTCGATTGGAACGCGGAAACGGGCGACGCATTTCGGCGCACCGCCGCGCCCGCCACGCTGTTCCACGGCGCGGTCGAAACGGGTTGCGATAGAGATTTGATCGTACTTTTGATGCACGACGGCGTGAACTATAAGAGCACGGTCGCCGCACTGCCCATGATCATCGATTATTACAAAGAAAGAGATTACGCCTTTCTGACGTTGGAAGAACTGTTGTAAATAACCCCTGCGGAAATTCCGCAGGGGGTTTCTCATCCGTTCATTTTCAGCGTGCCGCAAAGTTCTTGCACGCCCGCGATTCCGTGCGCGTCCAGCCAGGCGTTCATGCCTTCGATGATCTTAGGCATGGCGAGCGTGTCGGTAAAATTCGCCGTACCCACCTGTACCGCGCTCGCGCCCGCCACGATAAATTCGAGGGCGTCCTCCGCGCTGACGATCCCGCCCATGCCGATGATCGGAACGGAAACCGCCTTAGAAACCTCGTACACCATGCGAAGAGCGATCGGCTTGATCCCCGCGCCCGAAACGCCGCCCGTGTTGTTGGCGAGCAGCGGCCTGCGGCGTTCCAGATCGATCGCCATGCCCGTGAGCGTATTGATGAGCGAAACGCAGTCCGCCCCGCCCTTTTCGGCCGCCGCGGCGTTCGCGGCGATGCTTTCCACGTTGGGGGAAAGTTTGACGATCAGCGGCGTCTTTTTCAGATTCTTTTTGCTCGCCGCCGTGACGGTATACACGCTCTCGGGGCGGATACCGAATGCCATCCCCCCGCATTTTACGTTGGGGCAGGAAATGTTCAGTTCTATCATATCGACTTTTCCGTCCAGACGGGCGCAGATCTCTTCGTAGTCCTCGACGGTCTTACCCGCCACGTTGGCGATGATTACCGTGTTTTTACTCTTCAAGAAATCCAGATCTTCGGCAAGAAACGCATCAAGCCCCGGATTTTGCAAACCGACCGCATTTAAGATGACGCTCCTGCCTTCGGCGATGCGCGGCACCGCGTTGCCGAGCCGCTTTTCCAGCGTCAGTCCCTTGGTGCTGATCCCGCCCAACACGCCGATATCGTACAGCGCGTCGAACTCTTTCCCGAAACCGAACGTGCCCGAAGCGGCGATGACGGGATTTTTAAATTCCACGCCGCATAAATTGACTTTCAGATCCGCCATCAGATCTCCACCTCCCCGATCTCGAACACAGGCCCGTCCTTACATACGCGCGCGTTTGCCGCGCCGCCCGTCTTTTTGCATACGCAAACGAGGCAGGCGCCGATGCCGCACCCCATGCGCTCTTCCAGCGAAACATAGCAGGGAATTTTCAAGCCGCGCTCCGAAAGCCCCGCTTTCAGCGCGCGCAGCATGGGCGCAGGGCCGCAGGATAAAATGACGTCGGGTTTCGCGTTACCGATATCGTCAAAAAAAGCGGAAACGGCGTTGCCGCGCTTTTGGTAACTTCCGTCGTCCGTGACGATCTCGGACTTTTCGGACAATGCACGGAAAGTTTCTTCCATGCAGACCGCGCCGCGATTGCGAAATCCCATATAAGAATAAAAGCGCTTGTCGGAACGTTCGTATTCCCGAAGGACGGAAATCATGGGGAATACGCCCACTCCGCCGCCGACGAGAGCAATGCGCTTTTCGTTTTCTTCGAGCGTGAACCCGTTGCCGAGGGGCAGAACGCACGAAAGCGATTCGCCCGCCCTTACTTTCGAGAGCGACTTCGTTCCGCTGCCTTTCAGTTGGTAACAGACAGTCACGCTCTTCTCGTCGTATTCGCAGATCGCAAGCGGTCTGCGCAGCAAATGCGCGCTGTCGCCCACAGAAATATTGACGAATTTTCCACAGCGCAGACAGCACATTTTTTCGGGCAGCGAAAACTTCAATTTATAGATCCCGTCCGCAAGCGGCGCGTTCTCCAAAACTTTTACAATGAGTTCCTTCATGCTAATTTCCCTTCAATTCATCGGTTTATGTGTGACATAGTACTTTGTAAAACCCGATTTTAACCCTTTATCGCTTGGTTTAAGTCGTTTTTCATGTCGATACTCGCAAGCCGCGCCGCTTCGGAATAACTCTTCCCGTTATACTTTTCCTGACGATACGCACAGAGGATACCGCGGGAAGAATTGACGATGCCGCCCATTCCGTCGGCATCGAAACACACTTTCAGATCGCGCGCGGTGCCCCCTTGCGCACCGTAACCGGGGATCAGGAAAAAGGTATGCGGCATTTGTTTTCGCAAGATCTCCGCCTGCGCGGGATGCGTAGCACCCACGACCGCACCGACGTCCGAATAGCCGTACTTGCCGCGGCAATTTTTGCCCCATTCCTCGACCAACTGCCCCATATATTCGTACACCGTTTTTCCGTCCGAAAGCCGCATATCCTGCAATTCGCCGCTCGAAGGATTGGAAGTCTTTACGAGAACGAAGATCCCTTTGTCGCGCTCTTTCATCCATTTGAGAAAGGGAACGATGCCGTCGGAACCGAGATAGCCGTTGACGGTCAGAAAATCCGAATCGAACGCCGTTTCGGACGCGCCGTTTACGAAAGTCTTTCCCAGATACGCCTTGGCGTAGCATTCCGCGGTCGCGCCGATGTCGTTGCGCTTGGCGTCGGTCATGACGTACATTCCCTTTTTCGACGCGTAGGCGAGCGTTTCGGCAAAAGTCTTCATGCCCTCTACGCCGTACATTTCGTAATAGGCGATCTGCACCTTGACGGCGGGGACGATATCGCAGATATTGTCTATAACGTTACGGTTAAATTCGGCGATCGCCTGCGCCGCGCCGCGAAGATCCGCGACGCCCGCCCGCAATTCGTCGGGGAGATAATCGAAATTCGTATCCAGTCCCACGACGGAAGGATTGTCCGTCTGTTTGATTTTTTCTATCAGTCGATCGATCATGTTATACCTCAATACTGCGCGCCGTATTCTTTCAGATAGGCGCGGATGGCGCTCACGTGCTCTTTGCCCTCGATGACGCCCTCTTCGATCGCCTGCAATATATCCAATATGTTGACGATGGAATACACTTTGACGCCGTGTTCGAGATAGGCTTCCTGCACTGCCGAACGCTCGCTGCCGAGGCCCTTTTCCATGCGGTCGACCGTGATGACCATGCCCGCGACCTCCACATTCGCCGCGCCCTGCAATTTGGGGAGCACTTCTTTGAGCGCCTTGCCCGACGTCATCACGTCCTCGACGATGACGATTTTTTCGCCGTCCACGGGCTGTTTGCCCACGAACATACCGCCCTCGCCGTGATCCTTGACCTCTTTGCGGTCAAAACAAAAATTGACGTTTTGACCGTATTTTTCATAGAGTGCGAGCGCGGCGGAAAGCGCCAGCGGCACGCCCTTATAGGCGGGTCCGAACAGAGTGTCTGCCTGCAAGCCGTTTTCGTGCATACAGTCGGCGTAAAATTCTCCGAGTTTTTTGAGTTGCGCGCCCGTCTTGTATTCGCCGCTGTTTAAAAAATAGGGAGCGATCCTGCCGCTCTTCAATTTGAACGTGCCGAATTTCAACACGCCGCACTCGGCGAGAAATTGAATAAATTGCTGTTTATAAGTCATGATTTTCTCCTTACGCTCTGTATTTCACGTCGCCGTCTACGATCGTGCAGCGCACTTCGCCGTACACTTCGGCGCCGCCGAACGGCGTATTTTTGCCTTTGGAAACAAATTTCGCGGGATCGATCGCGTATTTTTTATCGAGATCAGCGATCATGATATCCGCCGCGCCGCCCTCTTCGAGCGCCCCCCCTTCCAGATGCAGAATGCGCGCGGGCGCGGCGCTCATGCGCTCGGCAAGTTGTCCGAGCGAAAGAACGCCCGTTTTGACGAGATTGGTATAAGAGAGCGCAAAGGAAGTTTCGATGCCGCTGATACCGAACGCCGCGAGATTGTATTCCACGTTCTTTTCGTCGGCATGGTGCGGCGCGTGATCGGTCACGATGCAGTCGAGCGTGCCGTCGCGAAGCCCCTCTCGGATCGCCGCCAAGTCCTCCGCCTCGCGGATGGGCGGGTTGACTTTCGTGTTCGCATCGAAAGAAGTGATCACGTCGTCGGTCAAAGTGAAATAGTGCGGGCAGGTTTCCGCGGTGACGCGCACGCCCCGCGCCTTCGCCTCGCGGATGATCTGTACGCCACCCTTGGTGGAAACGTGACAGATATGCACCGCGCGCCCCAGCGTTTCCGCCAGAATGATCTCGCGCGCGATCATCACTTCTTCCGCCGCGCGGGGAATGCCTTTCAAGCCCGCGAGAGTGCTGTTGTAGCCCTCGTTCACGACGCCGCCGTCCACTAGATCCTTGTCCTCGCAGTGCGAAAGGCACAAAAGATTGAAATCGGACGCGTATTCGATGGCGAGGCGCATGATCTTCGCGTTGGAAACGGGCCGCCCGTCGTCGCTCAACGCCACGGCGCCCGCTTCCTTCATCTTGCCGATCTCCGCGAGTTGTTCGCCCTTTTCGCCCACGGTGATGGAACCGATCGGACGCACTTTCGCCAGATTTACCTCTTTGGAACGCTCGACGATATAGCGCACGATCGCCGCGTTATCGCAGACGGGAGAAGTGTTCGGCATACAGCAGACTTGCGAAAAACCGCCCCTGACCGCCGCCGCGCTGCCGCTGGCAATATCCTCTTTATACTCGAAACCGGGTTCGCGCAGATGCACGTGCATATCGATGAGCGCGGGAAAGACGTATAATCCCGCGGCGTCGATGATCTCCGCCTTTTCGTCGTCGATACGTTCCGCGATCTTCGCGATGCGGTTCCCCTCGACGATGATATCGCAGATCTTGGTTTGTTTCGGAAATACGGCGCTGCCGCCGCGGATGAGGATCTTTTTCATTTGGCCGCCTCCTTATTTTGTCTGGCAAGAAGGAACAAGAGAGCCATTCGGACAGCCACGCCGTTCAGCACCTGTTCCGTTATTTTGCTGGAATCCCCGTCGATGACGGAAGAAGTCAGTTCCACGCCGCGGTTGACGGGCCCGGGATGCATGACGATATGTTCGGGCGCGGCGAATTTCAGTTCGGAATCGTCCACGCCGTAAAAACGGTTGTATTCGGACAGGGAGGGAAACAGCCCACCCTGCTGACGCTCCAACTGGATCCTGAGTCCCATCACGACGTCCGCGCCCGCGATCGCCTCGCGGCGGGATTTCGCCATGACCGCGCCCATGCGTTCCATGCCCTGCGGAATGAGCGTCGCGGGGGCGTACATATACACCTTCGCGCCCAGTTTTGTCAATCCGAACAGATTGCTTTTCGCCACGCGGGAATGCTTGATATCGCCCAAAATCGCCACTTTCAGTCCCTTGACGGAACCGAATTTTTCGCGCATGGTAAAGAGATCTAAAAGCGCCTGCGTGGGATGCTCGTTCATGCCGTCGCCCGCGTTGATCACGCTCGCCCGCACGTTTTTCGCAAGCAGGTGCGGCGCGCCGCCCATGGGATGGCGGATCACGATGACGTCGTTTTTCATTGCGTCCAGCGTCTTGCCCGTGTCAATGAGCGTTTCGCCCTTCTGCACGGAACTGGACGACGCGGAAACGTTCACCGTACCCGCGCCCAGATATTTGGCGGCGAGTTCGAAAGAAACGCGCGTGCGCGTGCTGTTTTCGTAAAAGAGCGTCGTGACCGTGCGCCCCTGCAAGTGCGGCAGTTTCTTTAAATTCTGCGTCAAAAGTTTTTTCATATTGACCGCGGTGTCGAGAATGAGCATGATATCCTCGGCGCTCGCGTCGCACAGCCCAAGCAAATCTTTTCCTAACATATTTTCACCTGTTTTACAATGTTCTTCCGCGGAGCGTCAGACTGTCTTCGCCCTCGATCTCCGCAAGCGCCACGTCCAGAAATTCCGAACGCGCGGTGGGGATATTTTTACCGACAAAATCCGCGCATACGGGCATTTCCCGCCCGCCGCGGTCGGCAAGCACCAAAAGGCGGATACTCGCGGGCCGCCCCAAGACAAAGAGCGCCTCGATCGCCGCGCGCACGCTGCGCCCCGTATGGAGCACGTCGTCGCAGAGGATCACGCTCTTTTTATCGATGGAAAACCCCAGATCGTTGGCGCACGCGTCGGGCACGAAAAAGCCGCTCACCAGATCGTCGCGGTACATGCCGATATCGATGCCCGCCGTATCGGGACTGACGCCGTACGAACTTTCCAGCAGTCCGCAAATGCGCCGCGCGATGATCTCGCCGCGCCGCTTGATCCCGACAAGACAGAGGTTGTCCGCTCCCTTGTTTTTCTCCACGATCTCGTGGGAAAGGCGCGTGAGCGTACGGCGGATCGCCGCCGCGTCCATCAACAGCCGTTCTTCTTTCATATACAAAAATCCTTTTTTCGATAAAAAAATGCCTGCGTACAGAATACGCAGGCTCATTTCAAACAGAGGAACCAATCATCCCATGGAATCACAAGTTCAAAACCAACTTTGCGGCATCCCGTACCGTATCTTTAAAGTTCAGTCTTATCGCTTAACAGTATATCATAAACGCGGCGCAAAGTAAAGCGCCTGCCTCAATAAATTTGCGTGAGTTTAAAATCCAGAAGATCGCAGGAAGTCAAAAAGTACCGAATACCGCCCCTTTCGCATACGAACGGATAATTGCCCGCGCTCGCGTGCAGATGCCCGTACACGACCTTTTCCACACCGTTTTCCTCGAACGCTTGGGTAAAGAGCGTTTCCTCCCGCTTGGCGTTGAAGGGCGGATAATGGATCATGCAAAGCAGCCTGTCCCCTTCCTCCCGCACGTTTTTTACGCTGTTGAAAACGAGTTTGAACCGTTCACCCTCGCGCTGATAGATCTTTTTATCCGCTTCGGTAAAATCCATACTGCCCGGGCACGTCCAGCCGCGGGACCCGCAGACGACGAGATCTTCGAACTTCACGCAGTCGTTCTGCAAAAAGAAAAAACTGTCGTCCGGAGCGGCGCGACGCAGCGCGGTGATGCCCGACCACCAGTAATCGTGGTTGCCTTTGATAAAAACTTTTTTACCGGGCAGCCCGACGAGCGTTCGAAGGTCGGAAAGTCCGTCTTCCATAGACATCGCCCAACTCAGATCGCCCGCGATCAGCACGACGTCGTTTTCCCCGACTTTGCTCTTCCAATCCTCTTTGATTTTATCGATATGCCCCGTCCAGTTGCCGCCGAACACGTCCATCGGTTTATTCTGCCGCCCGGGAAGATGCAGATCGCTGACCGCGAATACTTTCATCGATTACCTACTTTGTTTTTTCCAGTCTATTTTACCATATTATTCAATTTTTTAAAAGCGTTTGACGGCGGTTTTCCCCGTTCGGCTCCGCCGTTTTTGCATTCAGCAGATTATCCAGATCGCACAGCGCGAAACTTTCTTCGCAACATTCGCAGATTTTTTTGTCTTTTTGTACCGCCGCGCCGCAGATGCGGCAGACGTGTTTTTCCGAATTTCGTTCGAACATTTTCAGGTTCCCCCTTTGAAAAATAAAAAAAAGCCGATATCGTAATACCGGCTTTTTTCGTTTGCTTACTTGTTGCAGCAGCCGCAGTTATTGGAAACGGTTCCCTGCGGATAGAGCGGCAACTCGAAGAACCCTGCGCACACTTCCTGTGTATATTCCTGAGCGGGAGGAATGACGCAGTAGCCGTACGAAGGCAAAAGCAAGTCTACATTGATGATCACTTTTAAGATGACCGTAATACAGCAATCGATGATAAACGTTCCGTCCGCGGAATTGAACGTACCCTCGGGCGCGACGGCGCTGACGACGCTCTGCACCTCGAAAGGCATGATAGAAGGCTGCGGCACGAACAGGATCACGTCCTGCGGCACGGCGATGGCTGCCTGCGCCTTTCCTTCCACACCCGCGGCGTCGGTGTAAATGACTTCCATGGGAATATTCACGACCGCCTGCACTCTCGCGCAGTTTGCCTTATCGGGAAGCCTGTCGACCTGCAGGTTAGTGACCGTTCCTTGCGAGGAGGAACTGCGCGCGCTGATAAACGTTAAAGGATATGTAGGATTCGCGGGCGTGAAATCGCTGAGAGTCAAGACCAACCCCTCGTTCTGCCCCTGTTTGATACAAGCGTCGAACACTCTTTGCGCCTGCACGCAAACTTTTTCCGCAAGACCGTTCATCGGATTGCCGTTAATCGGGCCGGGACATTTATCCGTCTGAAAATTTGAGAAAAATGACATTTTCTGACCTCCGAATTGTTAAAACTTAAAAAACTCTTTTGTTTAAAAAACAGTCTTTATATTCCACTATATGAATTCTTATTTTGAATTGTTACTCTCCGCGGGCAACAAAACGCGCATGCGCGGCCAGAGATATTCTATGCCGTTGAGTTCGTCGAATTGTTCCCGCGATACGGAAAATCTGCGGCATATCCCCTCGATGGTGTCGCCGACTTCGGCCCTGTATTCGCGCGCGGAAATTACGGGGAGAAAGAGCGCTTCGCCCTCTTTTACTTCTCCCTGCAATTTGTTACGGAATATTACGATATGTTCGGGCAAGCCGAAATATTCCGAGATCTGCCCGATCGTCTGTCCCCTTCGCACCAGATACAATCCCGTGCGGGGAAGGGGGGATTTTTGCAGTGTGACCATATTCACCCCTTTTTATTCTGTCACCTAAAATATGCGCCGAGCGCCGCGATTATGACGGCGGCTTCGACAAATTTCTTTATCATAAACCAATTTTCATTCGTATATAATGAAATAAGACAAATTTTGGAGTAACATTTTGAGTAAAGCCAACATATACCAAACAGCCGTCTATGTTACCGTTTTTTCCGTCGTGGAAAAATTTTTGGGGTTTCTGTACCGCATCATCCTCTCCCGTACCCTCGGTTCGGAGGGAATGGGTCTCTACCAACTGGCCCTTTCCATCTTCGCGGTACTGATCACAGCCGCCTCTTCGGGCATCCCCATTACGGTATCCCGGCTGATCACGAAGCACCGCGCGGAAAAAAACAAGAATGCAGAGCAATCCACCATTACGGCGGCCATCGTGAGCACGCTGGTTTTTTCCGTTCCCGTATTCATTATATTATTCTTCGGGCATAAATGGTTCGACTTTTTGTTTTCCGACGCGCGCTGCATGTCGATCTTTCTCATTTTATTGCCCAGCCTGACCTTTAACTCGATATATTCAGTCATCCGCGGCGTGTTCTGGGGAAATAAACAGTTCATGCCCTACTGCGTGATCGATCTGATCGAAGAGATCGTGATGATCGTAGCGGGCGTATTGCTCGTGACGAATATGACCAGCGTTCTGGACGGCGCCCAGCGCGCGGCGTTCGCCATCATCATCTCTTATCTTTTTTCCTTTTCCATTTCCTTCGTCTACTTTTTCGTCAAGGGCGGCAGGCTGAAAAACCCGCGTTCGCAGTTCAGACCGCTTTTGCATTCCGCGCTGCCGATCACGGGAATGCGCACTTCGAACTCTCTCATCAATTCGGTCATTTCCCTGCTTTTGCCCGCAAGGCTGATCGCCGCGGGCTTCACCTCCCAGCAGGCGATGAGCGAACTGGGCGTGGCGATGGGCATGAGCATGCCCATCCTCTCTATCCCCGCGACGCTGATCGGCTCGCTTTCCCTCGTCATCGTGCCAGAACTTGCCGAAAATTTTTATAATTCACGGCACGCGAAACTGCGCGACAACATCGAAAAAGCGCTGAAAGTCACCGTGCTGATCGCGGCGATCCTCATCCCCTTTCTATTCGTCACGGGCGAAGATATGGGCATCTTTCTCTTTTCCGACGCCAAGAGCGGCGAGATCATCCGAAACGCCTCGTTCGTCCTGCTGCCCATGAGTTTCACAATGATCACGACGAGCATATTGAACTCTCTCGGCTATGAAAAATATACCTGCATCTACTTTTTCGTCAGCGCGGCGGCGTCGCTTTTATGCACTTATTTTCTGCCCTCCGTCATCGGCGTGTACGCGCTGTTCGTCGGAATGGCGGCGAGCGGCATCATTTCCAGCGCGCTCAATCTCATACTCATCATAAAAAAGTGTAAAGAAAAAGTGCGTTTTCTCAAACACACTCTCCTTACTCTGGCCGGGATCCTGCCGATCATTTTATTGGGCGTACTGCTTCGCAATCTGCTCGTCAACTACCTGCCGCTCTACCTACTGATAGGCGTTTGCGCGGCCGTAACCGTGGGCGCGAGCATCCTTTTCTATTTTGCCATCGGCACACTCGACCCCAAATGGCTGAAAACCATCTTTAAGAAATCTTGAACCCGATTTTGGTGCGGTTCAAAACTTTTGCCAAAACGATACCCGCAGCGCAGTTAACCGCCATTACCGCGCTCTGCATGGGAAGACGGGAAAACATATAGGAAAAATAGGATACCGAACGCGAAGAATAATAGAAATAAATCGCAAAAGTATTGATGCCCGCCGTGCAAATCAAAAGGCAGAGAGCGAAACTTAAAATCGCTTTCAAGTAGAAAAAGCCTTTGATGTACGTCATGATACAGCCGGGAATCAATCCGAGCATGCCCGTAGCGAGCATGATCAAAGGATTTGGCGCTTGCCCCGCGATGAGACAGCCGATCAGATCGCCCACGAAACAGACGGAAAAGCCGCCCACGGGACCGAACATCGCGCCCGTGATAAAGGCGGCCGCGGCGGTAAACGAAATTTTGAACGAGGGGGAAACATCCAGAGAGAATGCGTTAACCAACACCATCACCGCGGAAAAAACCGCGAGGTAGGCGATCTTCTTACCCGAAGAAAGCCCGATAAAAGTTTTTGTGAACATGAAAAAAAACCTCCTGAAAATTTCAGAGAGGTCCGATCATAGATGCGTGCCCGCAGGCACTTCAAATACAACGGACGCGCCGCGGCACCGCAGGAATGATCCTTTCGTTTGCGAACAACGTCCCGTTTCGCAACACTTAACGCGCCTTGGCTACTCTGCGTATAGTATTGTAAACCTTTCGACAAAAAATTGCAACTGATTTGCGAATAAAAATAACGGTCGGACAAATACTGTTAATATGGCACTGACAGTTTTGAGAACGGCAATTATATTCGTTACGCTTTTGATCGTGATGCGATTGATGGGCAAGCGCCAGATCGGGGAAATGCAGCCCTTCGAGTTGGTCATCACCCTGCTCATCGCAGAACTTGCGTGCATACCCATGGCGGATACCTCCATTCCCCTTTTGTACGGGATCGTGGCGATCCTCGCCATCTTTTTATTGCACCAACTCATCTGCCTCATCGACCTGAATTTCAAACCGCTGAAATTTTTGGTGAGCGGCAAACCCGCCGTTGTGATGAACAAAAACGGCATTGACATTTACCAACTGAAACACAACAACCTCGACACTTCCGACCTGATCGAATCGCTGCGCGTGGCGGGAATTTTCGGACTGGATCAGGTAGACTACGCGCTGTACGAGGCGAACGGTCAGTTTTCGGCGATGCCGAAACCCGATTCGGAAACGCCCGACGAAACCGCGCTGCCGCTTTTGATCATCGACGACGGAAAATTCGAGGAAAAAAATCTGAAATTGTGCAACGCGGGAGAACAGTTTTTCCGCGACATTTTAAAAGAGCAGAACGTGAAGAGCCTGCGCCGCGTATTTGCCTTGACTGTAGACGGCAAGGGCAAAGTCTTTTTGCAACTGCGCGGCGAAAAATACCGCACCTTCCAGATCGAACTCCCGGAGGGCTGCACATGGTAAAGACGCTTTGGACGATTTCCGTCACCCTCGTGCTTTTGGTCGGTCTGGGAATTTTCGAACACTTTTTCGTGGAAAAACAGTTCGACGAATTGAAGACGGCGCTGTACGTGCTCTACGACAAGATCGAGGACGAAACAGCACAGACAACTGACGCCGAATCGGTCAAGACCTTGTGGAACAAGGAAAAAGAAAATTTGCACGTCATCGTTCCCCACACCAATATCGCAAATATCGACTATTGGCTGAGCGAAGCCATCGGCTTGATCGAAACAAAAAAATTCGATCTCGCTCTATCCAAAGTCGTCGTTCTGATCGATATGTGCGAACAGATACCCGACACCTACGGCGTAAGTTTTGAGAATATATTCTGATTTATGTCAGACATAGTACTATGAAAACGGGCGAAATCATGATAATTTCGCCCGTTTTTCGATATTATTTCCAACCAGTGAAAGAAACGGCTTTTTTCTTTCTCATAACATTTTTTTCAAAAACCTGCCCGTATAACTGTCGGGACATTCGGCGACCTGTTCGGGCGTTCCCTCGGTCACGATCTCGCCGCCGCCGTCGCCCCCCTCCTTGCCGAGATCGACGATATAGTCCGCAACTTTGATGACGTCCAGATTATGTTCGATGACGATGACCGTATTGCCGCTGCTGCGCAGTTTTTGCAGAATTTTGATGAGTTTATCCACGTCGTAACTGTGAAGTCCCGTGGTCGGCTCGTCTAAGATATAACAGGTCTTGCCCGTGGAGCGGCGGGAAAGTTCGGTCGCGAGTTTGACGCGCTGCGCCTCGCCGCCCGAGAGCGTAGTGGCGCTCTGCCCGAGTTTGATGTAGCCCAGCCCCACGTCGTTAATGGTCTTGACTTTATTGTAGATGGAGGGAACGTTTTTGAAAAATTCCACGGATTCCTCTACCGTCATATCCAGAACTTCGAAAATATTTTTGCCCTTGTAGCGCACTTCCAGCGTTTCGCGGTTGTAGCGCTTGCCGCCGCATACTTCGCACGGTACGAAGATATCGGGCAAAAAGTGCATTTCGATCTTGATGATACCGTCGCCGAAGCAGTGTTCGCAGCGCCCGCCCGCCACGTTGAACGAGAAACGTCCCGCCTTATAGCCGCGCTCTTTCGCATCCTGCGTGGCAGCGAACAATTCCCGTATCATCGTAAATACGCCCGTATAGGTCGCGGGGTTGCTGCGCGGCGTTCTGCCGATGGGCGACTGGTCGATGGCGATGACTTTATCGAAGTATTCCATTCCCGTGCAACCGTCGCACTTGCCCAATATCTGGTGCGCGCCGTTGAGCGCGTTCGCCATATAGGGATAGATGATCTCGTTGACGAGCGAACTTTTGCCCGAACCCGAAACGCCCGTGACCGCGGTGATCAGACCGACGGGAATCTTCACGTCGATATTTTTCAGATTGTTCTGGCGGCAGCCCTTCACTTCGAAATAGCGGCCGTCGGGCTGCATTCGGACGGGCGGCACTTCGATCTTCCGCTTGCCGCTCAGGAATTCGCCCGTAATGGAACGGGGATTGTTCATGATGTCCTCAACGCGCCCTTCCGCGACCACCTCGCCGCCGTGCACGCCCGCTTTGGGACCTATATCCACGATATAATCGGCGGCGCGCATGGTATCCTCGTCGTGCTCCACCACGATGAGCGTATTGCCCAGATCGCGCAGATGCACGAGCGTATTCAAAAGTTTTTCGTTGTCCCGCTGATGCAGTCCGATGCTCGGCTCGTCGAGAATATATAAGACTCCCGTCAGCCCGCTGCCGATCTGGGTAGCAAGGCGGATACGCTGGGATTCGCCGCCCGAAAGCGTGCCCGCGCTGCGCGCCAGATTGAGATACGAAAGCCCGACGTTGCGCAAAAAGTTCAAACGCGCCTTGATCTCCTTTAAGATCAGATCCGCGATGAGGTGCTCGGTCTTGCTGAGCGTCAGCGCGTCGAAAAAGCCGTACAGATCGTCAATGGACATATCGCACAGTTGCGCGATATTTTTGCCGCCCACATAGACGCTGAGCGCCTCTTTCTTCAGTCTTTTGCCGCCGCATTCGGGGCAGGGAAGTTGGGTGATATAGCGTTCGATCTCCGCTTTCACGCCTTCGCTTTCGGTATTCTTGTAGCGCCGCGTGAGCGTGTTGACGAAACCTTCCCACTTCATTTTATAGGTGCCGTGGAAGTTATAGGCATCGTATTTCATATCGATCTGTTCGTTGCCGTTACCGTACATAAGGATATCGTACTGTTTTTTGGGCAGATCTTTGACGGGAACGTCCATATCGATGCCGTAATGGCGCGCCACGGCCTCGGCGTACATTTCGTTCGTCTTCTTGCTCTCGACGTACCAGCCGCCGATCTGAATGGCGCCCTCGCGCAGCGTCTTGTTTTTGTCGGGACAGATGAGCGCCTCGTCCACCACCTGCTTAAAGCCCAGGCCCGCGCATTCGGGACAGGCTCCGTACGGCGTATTGAAGGAAAAGAGGCGCGGCTCGATCTCCTCGATGCTGATACCGCAGTCGGGGCAGGAATACTTGATGGAATATAAATTTTCCGCGCCCTCGCAGTCGATGACGACAAGCCCGTCCGCCAACTTTAAAGCGTTTTCCAGGCTGTCGGACAGGCGCTTTTGGATGCCGTCCTTGACGACGAGGCGGTCTACGACCACGCTGATGTTGTGCTTGATATTTTTATCGAGTTTTATGTCTTCCTGCAAGTCGTAGACGATCCCGTCCACTTTCACGCGGGCGTAGCCGCTCTTGCGGAACGCTTCCAGATTTTTGGTGTATTCGCCCTTACGTCCCCGCACCACGGGCGCGTTGACGAGGATCTTGCTCCCCTCAGGCATCGCCATGACCTGATCGGCGATCTCGTCGACCGTCTGGCGGCGTATTTCACGGCCGCATTTCGGACAGTGCGGGACGCCGATGCGCGCGAACAGCAAGCGCATATAGTCGTAGATCTCCGTGACCGTGCCCACCGTGGAGCGCGGGTTGTGCGAGGTGGTCTTCTGGTCGATGGAAATGGCGGGAGAGAGCCCGTCGATGGACTCCACGTCGGGTTTTTCCATCTGTCCGAGGAATTGGCGCGCGTAGGATGAGAGACTTTCGACGTAGCGTCTTTGCCCTTCCGCAAAGATGGTGTCGAACGCGAGCGTGCTCTTCCCCGAGCCCGACAGCCCCGTAAAGACAACGAGTTTGTTGCGCGGAATGTGCACGTCGATATTTTTGAGATTGTTTTCTTTGGCGCCTTTTACGAATATTTCTTCTTTCATAACTGTCCTATCTTCTCAGTTTTCGTTTGAGTAAATTGATGGTATCCCGTATTTCGATCGCCTTTTCGAAATCCAGCTGATTGGATGCGACTTTCATCAGCGCTTTCAGTTTTTCGATCTCGGCGGGGATCTGATCCGCGGAAATATGTTCGTCGATCTGTTTTTGCTTTTGCGTGATGGCGAGCGAACTCTTGATCTCTTTTTGGATGGTCCGCGGCGTGATATTGTGTTCGCGGTTGTAGGCGCTCTGCACCTCGCGGCGCCGGTTTGTTTCGTCGATCGCGCGGCGCATACTGCCCGTTATGTTATCGGCATACATGATAACTTTGCCGTCGGCGTTTCTCGCTGCGCGCCCGATCGTCTGAATGAGCGAAGTTTCGCTGCGCAGGAAACCTTCCTTGTCCGCATCGAGAATGGCGACCAGTCTGACCTCGGGAAGGTCGAGCCCTTCCCTTAAAAGGTTGATGCCGCAGAGCACATCGAACTCGCCGCCGCGCAGCCCGTTCACGATATCGATGCGTTCGAGCGTGTCGATATCGCTGTGCATATAGCGGACCTTGACGCCGTGCTCTTTCAGATAATCGGTGAGGCTCTCCGACATACGCTTGGTGAGCGTGGTGATGAGCACTCTTCCTTTTTCGCTCGTCACGCGCTTGATCTCGCCCAACAGATCGTCTATCTGTCCCTGTACGGGGCGTATCTCGATCTCGGGATCTAAAAGCCCCGTGGGACGGATGATCTGTTCCACGACCTGACCCGCCTCTTTGAGTTCGTATTCGGCGGGCGTTGCGGAAACGCATATGAGTTGCGGCACGCGCGCGTCGAACTCCTCGAATTTAAGAGGGCGGTTGTCGAACGCCGAACGCATACGGAAACCGTAATTGACGAGGTTGGTCTTGCGCGAATAATCGCCGTGGTACATGGCGCGTATCTGCGGTATGGTCATATGGCTCTCGTCGATGAACACGAGAAAGTTTTTGGGGAAATAGTCGAGCAGCGTAAACGAGGGCTGCCCCGGCTTTCTGCCGTCGAAATAGCGGCTGTAATTTTCCACGCCGCTGCAATACCCCACTTCCTTCATCATCTCGATATCGTAGCGCGTGCGCTGGTCGAGGCGCTGCGCTTCCAACAGTTTTCCCGATTCCTGAAAGGCTCTCACCTCTTCCTGCAGATCGCTCTCGATCTCGGTGATGGCGGACATCAGTTTCTGACTGCCCACCGCGTAGTGGCTGGCGGGAAAGATGACCGCGTGTTTCAGAACGGACGTGATCTTTCCCGACACGACTTCCTCTTCGCAGATACGGTCGATCTCGTCGCCGAAAAATTCCACGCGGATGGCGATCTCCGAATTGCTCGCGGGGAAAATTTCCACCGTGTCGCCGTTCACGCGGAAGGACGAACGCGAAAAATCGACGTCCTTTCGGGTATATTGCAGTTCGATCAGCCGACGCATCAGTTCGTCGCGAGAGATCTCGTCGCCGGGGCGCAGGGATACGGCAAGGCGGAAATATTCTTCGGGCGCGCCCAAACCGTAAATGCAGGACACGCTGGCGACCACCAAAACGTCGCTGCGTTCGCCCAGAGAGCAGGTCGTGGAGTTTCTGAGTTTATCGATCTCGTCGTTGACGGACATATCTTTTTCGATATAGGTATCCGTCGTGGGAATATAACTTTCCGGCTGATAGTAATCGTAATAGGATACGAAATACTCCACCCTATTCTTGGGGAAAAACTCGCGGAATTCGTTACACAGCTGGGCGGCGAGCGTCTTGTTGTGCGCGATGACCAACGTGGGGCGGTTGACGTTTTTGACGATATTCGCCATCGTGAACGTCTTGCCGCTGCCCGTGACGCCCACGAGCACCTGTGTGCGGATGCCGTCCAGCACGCCTTCCGTCAGTTTTTCGATCGCCTGCGGCTGATCGCCCGTCGGCTGAAAGGGCGAGACCAATTCGAAATCTGCCATGTAACCTCCTTCTCAAAATTTTTATTTACGAACAAATGTTCGAATATTATTATACAATAAAGGGACGCGCCTGTCAAACAATTTTGCTAAAAATGCAATGCCGAAAGCATTGCATTTTAAGAAAATATACCGACCAGTATGCGCCCCACCACAAAGGTGATGATCGCGCCCGCAACGGACAGAGCCACTTTGAAAGCGATGGAACGCTTCATCTGAATGCTTGTCCGTTTATACGCCACACCGTTGGCGTGCAGCGTGATGACGTACATGCGCTCCCCCTTGCGGTCGGATTCGATGATATCGAAATAATCGTCGAGTTCCAAAGAGCGCAGGATGCGGTCTACCCGTTCCACGGTGTATTTCCGCTTTTCGGGGAGCATGCTCATGATTTCAAGCGGGCTGACGAGGCAACTGCCCTTCCCCTCACATAGGCGATAGACGGAATTCATGATTTCGTTTTCCTGTTTCGTAAGCATATCCGCAAAAACTCCTTAAACCAAAAAAGCGATAATGAGGGCGACGAGCGCGCCCCCTATGAGAGCGCCGAACAGCCCGCCCGCGCACGCGGCGGCAAAAAAGGAACGCTTGATACGCGACGCATCGGTATCCGAAACGCGCGCCGTTTCGACGTACTGCCGCCCTTTGGGCATGGAACACACGCAATAAGTGCCGTTATCCGCATATTTCAGATCGACGTATCCGCGTTCGCTCAGATATTTGACGGCGTTGGACACGCCGTTCTCGTCCGCGGTCATGCGGGCGGGCAGCGCGGAAAGAAAGTCCTCGGCGTCCATCACTTTATAAGAACCGTCCGAAGCGGCATTGATTTTATCGAGCACAAATTTCGTGAGTTTGTCCAGCATAAACCCTTCCTCTTAACAGTATGCTCAAAATCGCGGCATTTCAAACGAAACCTTCGACTTTTGCTGTCATCATTATACCATTATCTTGTGAAATTTGCAAATAGTCCTGCAATTTTTGCGTCAATTTACTTTATTATTCCGCGAAATTGTGCTAAAATAAAACGGATCAGATTTTTTTGGAGCGCAGACTTTCCTATGAATATATTGAAGCGTTATTGCAACGCTCTGGACTTTGACAGTTACGAAGATTTTTATAAGAATTTTCAGATCACGTCGCCCGAAAACTTTCATTTCGCGTACGACGTGGTGGACGAATACGCGCGGCTGGAACCGCACAAGCGCGCGATGGTATGGTGCGACGATCTCGGAAACGAAGAATTTTTCGATTTCGAGAGGATCAAGCGGCTTTCCGACAAGAGCGCGAATTATTTTCTATCGCTCGGCATCGGCAAGGGCGACGCGGTGCTCGTCATTTTGCAGCGTCGGCACGAATATTGGACGGCTCTGATGGGACTCGCCAAGATCGGCGCGGTCGCCATTCCCGCGACGCATATGCTGATGGAAAAAGATCTCGTCTACCGCATGCAAAGCGCGGACGTGAAAATGGTACTCTCCGTCAACGAGGACGAACTGTGCGGACATATTCTCGCCGCGGCGGCAAAAGTCCCTTCCGTCAAGTACCTTGCGACGGTTGGAAGGCGCGACTGCTTTATCGACTTCAACGCCGAGGTGGAAAAACAGAGTGAAACGCTCGACTGCGAATATTTTTATACCCGCAGCCGCGACGACCGTACCCTTTTATACTTTACCTCGGGCACGACGGGAATGCCGAAAATGGTGTCCCTCAGCCAAAAATATATTTTAGGGCATATCGTCACGGGCAAATACTGGCTCAACTGCATGGACGGGGGACTGCACTTCACCCTTGCCGAAACGGGCTGGGCAAAGGCCAGTTGGGGGAAACTGTTCAGCCAATGGCTGTGCGGTTCCGCGATCTTCGTCTACGATTTTCACGGACGGTTCGAGCCCGACGATCTGATGCGCTATATCGCGAAATACAAGGTAACGACCTTCTGCGCGCCGCCGACCGTGTACCGCTTTATGGTCAAATCCGATCTCACAAAATACGACTTATCCAGCATCAGATTTATGATGACCGCGGGCGAGGCGCTCAATCCCGAAATTTTCAAACAGATCTACGAAAAGACGGGACATAAAATATACGAGGGTTTCGGTCAGACGGAATCCACCATCGTCTGCGCCACGTTTAGTCAATACGTGGGCATCAAGGCGGGATCGATGGGTAAACCTTCTCCCCTGTACGACGTACAACTTTTGGACGACGACGAGCAACCCGTCAAAGCGGGCGAAACGGGCGAGATCTGTATTCGGATCAAAGAAGACCAGTATGGACTGTTCGACGGCTATTATAAGGATAAGCCGCTCACGGATTCGGTTTTATACAACGGCTATTACCATTTCGGCGACCTCGCGTACATGGACGAGGACGGTTATTATTGGTTCGTCGGCAGAAAGGACGACATCATCAAAAGTTCGGGTTACCGCATCGGACCGTTCGAAGTGGAAAGCGCGCTGATGGAACATCCCGCCGTGCTCGAATGCGCGATCACGGGCGTGCCCGATCCCGAAGGCGTGCGCGGCCAACTCGTCAAAGCGACCGTGGTGCTCGCAAACGACTACACCGCCACGGACGAACTGAAAAAACAACTGCAAAATTACGTAAAGAAAGCGACCGCGCCCTATAAATACCCGCGCGTCATCGAATTCGTGGACGAACTTCCGAAGACGATCAGCGGCAAGATCCGCCGCGTGGAAATACGCGAAAACGATATTCAATAAAAAGATCCCGAACCGTTCGGTTCGGGATCTTTTTCTATTCGATTATTGTTCGTCCGCAAGCGTTTCCTGCGGGGTTTCTTCCGCGGGTTCCGCGGGAAGTTCGGTTTTCTCTTTCACATACGCGTTGGCGAGCGCGCCGCTCAGAATAAAGAACAGCAGCGCCGCGCCCGAGAATATGACGCTTCCCAGAACGACGGGATCCATCACCAGATCCAGAACGCCTGCCATACCGAGCGAACCGAGCACGATATAGGAAACGAGCCCGAATCCCGTTGTTACAGCCGCAAGAGGCACGAGCGGAGCGGCGCTCTTTTGCACGTCGGAGAAAGTGAACGCCGCGCGGAAGAACACGACGGCCGACAGCGCGAGCATGGTGAGATAGAGAATCGCGGACGGCAGGAAATTCGTGAGCATAAACGCCATCACCTCGTCGGAACTTCCGTAATCGCCGCTCAAGCCGAACACTGCGCCGATCTTATCCAGCGTCGCGTTGAAAGAGGCGAAATTGCCCAAAAGCAGAACGACGGCGACGAACGAGAATACGAACGCAAAGCCTTTCAAAGAGAATGCCACGACGTCGTTGAGCCCGATACGGTGGCTGAAAAGCGAATTTCCCACGGCGTACAGAGCGCCGCAGACGAGGGCAAAGATAAAGCAGAACATTCCGACAGGATTTAAGAAACACGCCGTCAACTGCCCTATCGCCAACAGGAACAGACAGCCCGAAAGATACAGCACGAAGAACTTTCCGAAGCGCGCGCTCTTTTTACGGCACAGCGAGATCGTCGTCAGTATGATAAAGACGAGCGAAACGATCTGTAAAAACAGATAACCGACGGGGTAACCGACCATCACCGCCATGCGGATATCGAGATCCTGCGCGTTTTTCAGCGCGTCCAAATTGCCGACCCCCTCGGTGCCCGTCGTAGACGAATACGCGATCTCCGCCTCCAGTTTTTCGAGTTTAATGAGGTTGACATTCTCCATGCCCGCCATCACTTCGTCTACGATCTTATACATGAGATCGATCATCTGTTTGGCAGCGGTTTTGTCGCCCTGCTGCACTAATGCCGTAAGTTCTGTGAGGCGTTTTTGATATTTGAGAATAATGTTCTTTGCTTTCGATTCCACTTGCTCGACGAGTTTCTGCATTTGTTCGGTATTCTCTTCCAGATCATAACCGACCGCGAACGCAGAAAACACGTTGAACACGTTCTGATCGAATCCTTTCTGGGAAAACATCGACGCGACGTCTTCCATATCTGCCGAACCGTTGATCAGATATGAATAAAAATCGTTATGCAAAGTTTCCTGCGGCACATATTTCACGGTCGTGAAAAATCCGCTGATAAACACGATGACGGATACGAGAAGCACCAGAGATTTCAGTATGTACGTGCGTCCGATCTCACATACCCTGCCCCAGCGAGTGCCGACGGGAAGATCGCTGACTTCGTCCTCCGCAAGACTCGCTCCGCAGCCGCCGCAAAATTGCGCGTCCGAAACGTTCTTTTTGCCACATTTTTTGCAAAATTTGTTCATTTTTCTCTCCTATTCACTATATTTGATCCGCGCAACAGCGCGCCGAATCCCGTTCAATAATCGATGCGGATCGTTTCCAGAATATCGTCGTATCCGATCGTTCTTCCGCCGCCCAGAATGACCGCCATCTGCGGTTCGTCGGAAAGGTTGATATCCATTTGCAGGGCGCGAGAAAGATAATCATCCATGCCGATAATTTTCGCGCCGCCGCCCGAAAGATAGATGCCGCTGTGCCAGATCGCCGCCGAAACCTCGGCGGGAAGTTTGGATAAGATCAGCCCCGCATACTCCACGACTTTATCGGCAAATACTTTCACAGGTTCATAGATATCCGCGGAGGAGACCGCGACCGATCTCGGCCGCCCCGTGGTAATATCCCGCCCGTTGATGACCATGCTCTCCTTATCGTTGGTATACAGGCTGGCGACCGTCATTTTGAGTTTTTCGCTCGTCAGGAGCCCGATTTTCAGATTGAAAGAATCCGCGACGTGGTCGATGATCTGACTGTCGATATTGCCGCCGCCGAGATTGAGACTGATGCCCGCGATCACGCCGTCCAGAGAAAACGCCGCGATATTCGTGCTCCCCCCTCCGATATCGATGATAAAGGAAGGATTCGTTTCGCTCAGCGAAAGGTTCTGCCCGAACGCCGCCAAAAACGGCACCTCGACGAAATTGACCGCGCCGATACGGCACGCGTCCGCAAGGCGGGAATATTTGTCTAAAAGTTCGTCCTGCGCGCCGCAGGGCACGCCGAACAGCACTTCGCAGCGCTTTGCCTGCGAGGGCGAAATACCCACTTTCTTCAAAAAATACGAGAGCATGATCGCAGCCATCCCCTCGTTGACGATATCCGCCTCGAACACGGGAAAGACAATGGTGGTAAATTCCGCGGTCTTGCCGATAAGGCGTTTCGCATCTTCACCGATGGCTTTCACGGTATTCGAACCTGCGGCGACCGCCACGCAGGAAGGCTCCGCGAGCACCACGCCGCTCCCGATTTTAAATATTTTCGTTACAGACGACCCGAGGTCTATCGCAAGTTTGATCATTGGAGTATCCCCATAGAAACGAGTTTTTCGCGCACTTCTTCTTTCGGCAAGCCAACGATGTTGGAAAAACTGCCGGTATAGGAACAGACCGGCGCGGGATGGTCCTGTATCCCGTAACTGCCCGCCTTATCCATAGGCGAGCCGGTAGAAACGTAAGCACGGATAAATTCTTCGTCGAGCGCGCGAAAGCGCACGACGGAGCGGCTGAAAAAACATTCTTCGCGCTCTCCCGCCAAAATACACACGCCCGTATAAACTTCGTGCTCGTTTGCGCTCAGCGCGCGGAGCGTTGCCGCAGCCTCCCCTTCGTCTTTGGGTTTTCCGAGCGCGCGGCCGCGAAACCAGACGATCGTATCCGCGCCGAGCACGGCGCAATCGGGAAACTTTGCAAATACTTCTTTCGCCTTGGCCCTCGCCAGCGCGCAGACGATTTCGGAAGGCGGCAAGGATAAATCCGCCCGTTCTTCCCCCGCGGCGGGAACCACCTCGAAATCGGGCACGATCTCCGCTAAGATCTCTTTGCGGCGCGGGGAACCGCTTGCCAAAATCAGACGCATATACTATCCTGTATAAATCGAAAGAAAGCCGCAAGGTCGTTGCGGCTGTTCGCTTATAAAATTTCCAGATTTTTGCGGAAGGACTTTTTGAACTCCGCATTGGCGGTCATCGCGTCGCGGATCTCCAGCGAAGCGTCGCCGTCCACTTCCGTTTTCATGATGACGGAATCGCCCAGAACGTCGCAGTTGATGCCCTTGATACAGCCGACGCAACTCCTGTCGAGACTCTCCGCGATGCGGAGCATGACGCCGAGTTTTCTGACGGCCTCCAGATCTTCTTCCTGCACGATATCTTTATATTTTACCCAGTCCGCCGCGGAAATGTCCTCTTTCTTGTGGCAGCCCGCCACAAACGCGGCCAACACGATCTCGCGGTGCGTGATGCCGTACAGCGTCGCGTTCAAAATCATGTAGCAACTGTGTTTCTGATGATTGTAGAACTTGATGCGGTTGCCGCAGTCGTGCAGCGTCGCCGCCACTTTCAAGATTTTTAGATACTGGCGCGGGAACTTGTGCAGAACGCGCAACTGTTTGAAGAGTTGAACGGAAAGGTTGACGACGTGTTCCACGTGCTTTTCGTCGCACTCGTAGTATTTCACGAGGCTGTTCAGGCTGTACCCGAGAATGTCCGAAATGGGCTTTTCCATCGTGATGGGCATTGCCTGGTTAAACATGATACCTTCTCTCAGTCCGCTGCCGCCGATGGTGAAATTTTCAAAGTGCATATAATGCACGAAAGATTTCACGACCGCGAGCGCCGCGGGAAGAATGTCCGCGCGCCCCGTGGACAGGCCCTTGATCTTCTTTTTCTTATCGAGGTCAAGCACCTTGATCATGTCGTATATGCTCTCGAAATCCTCTACGGGGAGGTTATAATTATGCACGGTATCCAAAGGATACTTACGCACCATTTTGCTGATCTTGAATATGTTACGGAACGAGCCGCCGACGCCGATCATCTGCACGTCGGGCTCGATATTGGACAGCCATTCGATGCCTTTGAGCTGTTCGGTGAAGAACTCTTCCACCTTTTCCGCCTGCTGTTCGGGGGAAAGCCCGTCGTCCTTGAAAAGATCCGTGAGCGTGACCGCGCCGAAAGGTAGCGTCACGTAATTGAGCATATTCCGACGGTTATAATAGACGATCTTCGTGCTGCCGCCGCCGATCTCCAAAATGATCCCCTTGGGGATATCCATGGAATTGATGACGCCGCGATAGACTAACGTAGCCTCCTCTTCCTCGCTCAGAACTTTTACTTTGATGCCGCACGTCGCCTGGATCTCATCCAGAAAACTGCGCTGATTTTTCGCGCGGCGCACAGCCGCCGTCGCCACCGCAATGATACGGTCCACGTTGCTCGCGTCGCACAGTTTGCGGAACATCTTCAACGTCTTGATCGTTTCCGCGACGCGCTGGGGTTTCAAGAACCCGTCTCTTTCCATATCCTGCCCGAGTCTTACGCTCTCTTTCAATTCGTCCACTACCATAAAATGCCCGTCGCCAAACAACTCTACTATGACGAGCCTCGCCGAATTGGAGCCCAAATCAATGATTCCGATTTTTTCCACTTATGCCACCTCTGCTGACTGATAATAAAACTTTGTCTATATATAATCACTACTATATATAAAACTCAACCGCATACATTATAACATTGAAAAAGCGGTTTGTATATAGTTTTTTCCATTTTTTGTGCAATTTTTTTTGTGAGATTTGTGTGAATTGGTCACATCGTGTTTTATTATGATTTTTTTTGTTTTTTTCAGGTTAATTATTGCATTTTTCACGGATTTTATACCTTAAAAAATGATAAGAGGCTGTACAAAATGCACAACCCCGCATACGATTATAACGTTAAAAGCAACGCGCGAAGCGCCTTGAAATCGCTGACGATATGATCGGCTCCCGCCTCTTCCAGTTCTCCTTCGCGGGCAAACCCTAGGCGCATCCCCACGCTTTCTACGCCGCATTTTTTCGCGCCGAAAATATCGTGCTCTCGATCCCCGATCATCAGGCTCTCCCCGCGCACGTCGCCCTTATCGAGGCGGGCGAACACTTCTTCGATGACCTCGTCCTTGCGCGTGCGCCGCTCGTCCATTTCGCTGCCGACGACCACTTGGAAAAAGTCGGAAAACCCGAATTTTTCCAGGATCATATTTGCGAAATGTTCGGGTTTGCAGGTCGCGACGCAGAGCGTGCGTCCGTCTTTTTGCAGCGCTTGCAGACATTCCCTCGCGCCTTCGACGGGCGCGCATTCGAATACGCCGAGAGAGGCGTACCGCTCGCGGAAAACTTCCTTTGCGGCGAGCGCCTTTTCGTGCGAAAACCCGTAAAATTCCTCGAACGCCGCCACCAGCGGCGGACCGATAAAGCGCAGCAGATTGTTCCTGTTTGTCTCTTCTATGCCCATCTTTCCGAGCGTGTATAAAATACTCTTTATAATGCCCTCGCTCGTATCGAACAGCGTTCCGTCGAGGTCGAACAGCAGATATTTCTTTTTCATATCAATGCTTTTTAATACAGTGGCGCGGACATTTTTCCGCGCATTTGAGGCAGCCGATGCACTTCGTATAGTCGATCTCGGGCAGGCCGTCGCGCATGGAGATCGCCCCGACGGGACAAATCTTGGCGCAGATCTCGCAGCCGATACAGCCGCGTTTGCAAAGTTCCATGACGTCCTTTCCCTTGCCGTGATTGCAGCAGGCGATATAGACTTTCGCGCTTTTGGGAATGCGCCCGATGATATGTTTGGGGCAGTTGACGATACAAGCCCCGCAGGAAACGCATTTTTCCGGATTGACCTGCGCATACCCCTCGTCGCTCAGTTCGATGGCGTTATAGGGACAGATATCCACACACGATTTCAGACCGATACAGCCCACGGGACAGGCCTTGATGCCGCCCGCGATCAGTTCGCACGACTGACAGTTTCCGTAACCGTGATAATCGTATTTGTTAAAGCACGCGTCGCCGCCGTTGCAATGCACCACCGCGACGGTTTCTTCGCCCACGTCCCCGCCGCCCAAAATTTCGGCGATCTTTTCCTTGTTCGCCTTGGGCGTCGCCTTGCAGTCGGAAAGGTTCGCCTCCCCTTTCACGAGCGCCTCGGCAAACTGGGCGCAGCCCGCTTTGCCGCAGCCGCCGCAGTTGGATTTCGCCAAAAGTTCCTCGATCTCCTGCGCTTTTGCGTCCTTCTCCACGGAAAAGACGTGCGAGAAGATGACAAGGATGACGCCGAACACGACGGCGAGCGCGAGCATGATCCCGCCCGCCAATAAAACCGCTGTCATAACGCTTTCCTCCTTATACCATTCCCGCAAATCCCGCGAACGCCAGCGCCATGATCGCCGCCGTCACGAGCGTGATGGGAAAACCTTTGAAACATTGGGGAATATCCGCTTTGTCCGTCTTGGCGCGGATCCCCGCCAAAAGCAGGATCGCGACCAAAAAGCCAACGCCCGTCGCCACGGAAACGGCGAAAGTCGTAATAAAGTTGTAACTGTTGAATACGACCGCGCTGTTCGCCGTGCCTAAAATGGCGCAGTTGGTGGTGATGAGCGGCAGATACACGCCGAGCGCGCTGTACAGCGTGGGCGAATATTTTTTGACGATCATCTCCGTCATCTGCACCAGACTCGCGATGACGAGGATAAAAGCCATCGTATAGAGATAATCCAGTTCCAACGGCAACAAAATGTAGTGATAGATGAGCCAGGTGAACACCGAAGAGATCGCCATGACGAAGATGACGGCAAACCCCATGCCCGCCGCGCTGGACATTTTTTTGGATACGCCCAGAAACGGGCAGATGCCCTGATACTGGGAGAGTACGATGTTGTTGGAGATGACCGCGGCAAACATGACCGATATGATGGAAACCGTCATTTTTGCACCTCCGTCAGTTCAAGCGCGCTCTCTTTGAGAGGCAGCGTCTTGCGGTATTCTTCCTGCCGCTTGTTCTCTATTTTCTGATTGATAAAATTGAACAGCGCCATCAGGCACCCGAACACGATAAACCCGAAAGCACTCGCCGACGTGCCGTTCATGACGGGAAACCCGGGGATCGCGAAGCCCGCGAACGAGCCGCCCGCGAAAAATTCGCGCACGATGCCGATGAGGCACAGCGCCGCGGTAAAGCCCAAGCCCATGGAAACGCCGTCGAGCGCGCTGTACAGCGGTTTGTTGCACGACGCAAAACTTTCCGCGCGCGCCAGAATGATACAGTTGACCACGATGAGCGCGATAAACGCCTTCATGGTATCGTACAGTTCGGGCATATACTTGCGCATGACCATCTGCACGATGATGACGAAGGTGGAAATGATGATGATATAACAGGGAATGCGCACCTTGTCGGGTATAACGTTGCGGAGTAAACTCACGAACAGGTTGGAAAAGACGAGCACGAACATGGTCGCGACCCCCATGGCGAACGCCTGCGAGAGCGTGGAGGTCATGGCGATGGTGGGACACGTCCCCAAAACGAGCACGAACGTCGGGTTGTTGCGTATCAGCCCGCCGAAAAACGTCTCTTTTACTTTCGCTTTATTCATGCCTTGCCTCCTTTGGAAATTTCTTCGTTATAATAGCGGACGACCGCGTTCACGCCGTTTCTGACCGCCGTCGAAGAGAGCGTCGCGCCGCTGACCGTATCCACGTCGTTGAAATCGGACAGTTCGGTCAGATCTTTATCGTAGAAATTTTCATAATAATTCGCATCGTCCAGTTTACCCAAAAAAGTTTCGCTGTTTTCGCCGATCACGATCTTATAGATCTTATTGTCGCGCACGTACACGTAGATCTGCACCGTCCCCTGATAGCCGCCGCTGCCGCCCGCAAGGAATGCGTGTACGGGCACTTCGTCGTCGGAAACCGCGTAATAGACGATCTGCCCCGTGCCGTAATTTACCGGTTCGTCCGCGACCACCATGGTAAATTCCCCTTCCGCGCCGCTGTCCTTTTTAAAACCGTCCAGCGTGGACTGAAAGGGATCCACATAGGTCAGAAGGTTGAACGCGCCCAGCAAAAGCCCGCTGCACAGCGCGATGATCGCGAGCACCGCGACGCACTGTATCCTGTTTTTCGTCTTTGCCGTCATGCCCTTTCACCTCCCGCAGCCCCGAACGCTTCGAGGATCATTTCTTTGAGTTTGGTATTGGTAAAGGTCGCTCCCGTCATCTCGTCCGCGTCAAGCCCCTCGATCTCCGATTCGGTCTTGCCGATAAATATCTCCGTTTTTGCGGGATAGCCCCAGGTGCTCTGTTTGATTGCGCCGATATAGGTCACCTTTCCGCCCTCGATACAGATATTGTATTCGAGAGGCTGTTCATAACCGCCCTGGTCGGTAAGCACCGCCTTACCCTCGACCGTATAGATCGTACCGCCGAAGAACGCGGATGATTTCGCGCCCGTCACGTATTCGTAATCGCCCGTGATAGGCACGTCGGTCACACCGACGCCCGCGTCGGTGAGCGCGCGGTAACTCTCTTCGAGCATGGAAACGAATTCGTTGTGCGTATACGTCGCGCCCGTGAACGAATCGCCGCCCAGCGCCAGAATGCCCGCGAGATCTTTTCCGATGAACAGTTCGCGTTTGAGTTGATATTTTGCGTCCATCGTGCTCTGTTTGATCGGCGTGATGCCGCGCACGATAAAGTCCTTGCCGTCGATATGCACGTTGTATTCGAGCGCCTGTTCGTACACGCTGTCGCCGAAAGGAATTTTTGCGATGCCCGTGACGTTAACGACAAAGTTGCCCGAGATACCGTCTTTGACGATCGATTTCACGTGTTTATAGGCGAGCCCCGCGGCAACGCTCTCCGTCCGCACGCCGTTCTCCGCGAACGCGGAATAACACTCCAGAATCATATCGCGCACTTTGGTCGTCGTATAGGTCGCGCCCGTGGAAAGGTCGGATTCCGTCATATTTTCGATCTGTTCGTACCCTTTGCCGATAAAGAGTTCGGGTTTCAGAACATAGCCCATCGTGCTTTCGGCGATCGGGTCGATATCCGAAACGCGGTATTCTTTCCCCTCGAACACGATTAGATATTCGAGTTTTTGTTCGTAGCCCTGTATCATGACCGACCCCTTGACGCGGAAACGGTAATTTCCGTCGGGGCGCGTTTCGACCGACTGTATATAGTCGTAGTTGCCCGTCAACTCCAGCGGGGTATAGGCTTTCGCCTGGATCGACGCGACGACGGGCGCCGCTACGACGAGGGAAAGCGCGCCGACCGCGCACAAGATCCACATGGCGTACTTCATGACAGGTTTTACGGGCGCGCCCTTGGAGTCGAGTTGACCGAACCGCACGGGCAGAATGTATCTGTCCATCAGCGGCACGAAGAGGTTCATGATGAGGATCGCGAGGGAAACGCCCTCGGGGTAAATGCCGAATTTACGGATGAGCACGGTGACCACGCCCAGCCCCACCGCGTAGAGGATACGGTTGTATTCCCATTTGGGAGAAGTGGCGTAGTCGGTCGCCATGAACACGGCGCCGAACATGAGTCCGCCCGCAAACAGTTGCAGCAAAATTTCCGACGCGCTCTGATAACAGGCGAGCACCATGAGCGCGCTAGTCGCTATATAGACGACGGGGATGCGCCAGTCGATGATCTTGCGCACGCACAGATAGACGCCGCCCGCAAGGATCGCAGGGACGCACGTTTCCCCGATGCTGCCGCCCGTCACGCCGAAAAACAGTTGCAAGACGTAGCCCCAATATCCGCTCACGCCCCAGAAAGAATCTTGCAGCGCGTTCACGCCGCCGCTTAAGTAAGTGGCGGAAGTCGACACGTCGCCGAGGATCATATTGCCGACGTCCGCGCCGATAAACTGCGCGGTCATGGAACCGTAAGCGAGCAACAAAAAGACGCGCGCCGTCGCCGCGGGGTTGGCGAAATTTTTGCCGATGCCGCCGAACAGCATTTTTACGATGACGATCGCGAACACGCCGCCGATGACGGGAATATACCACGGCGCGCGCGGGGGAAGGTTCAGCCCCAGAATGATGCCCGTGACAACGGCGGAAAGATCGGTCGTAAAAGGTTTTTTGCGTATCTTCTGATAGATCTGTTCGCTTAAAAGACAGGTCGCCACGCAGATGACGACGAGCATGAGCGAATAGAGCCCGTAAAATATGACGCCGCAGAGGACGCAGGGCAAAAGCGCGATGATGACGTCGAGCATGATGCCGCGCACCGTCTGCTTTCCCACTTTGTGCGGGGATGAGGCGACTTTGTAATTGCTGATCTCTGCCATGCTCAGATCCCCCTTTCCTGTATGGTTTTTTTGGCGAGTTTGACGCTCTGCACGAGGTAACGCTTGGCAGGGCACACGTACGAACAGCAGCCGCAGCCGATACACGACTTGGCGCCGAACTTTTTGGCGCTCTCTAAATCTTTCGCAAACAGCGACGATTCGATATAGACGGGCATCAGTCCCATCGGGCACGCCTGCACACACTTTCCGCAGCCGATGCAGGGTTCCGCCTCGCGCACTTCGCTCTCCGTCTTATCCAGAAACAAAAGGGACGACGAGAATTTGCCCGTGCACGCTTTGAGGGAAAACACGTTTTCCCCCATCATCGGGCCGCCCGCCACGATGCTCTCCGCGGCGGTATCGTCCGCGCCGCAGAAATCCGCGACGTCGCGGAAAAGCGTTCCCGTTTTTACCCATATATTTTTCGGGTGCGCGACCGCCCTTCCGGAAACAGTCATCACGCGCTCGTAACTGGGCTTGTTTTCGAACACCGCCTCAAAGACCGAGAGCGCGGTATGCACGTTGACGACCACCGCGCCCGCGTCGATCGGGAGTTTCCCCTCGGGCACGACGCGCTTGCAACAGGCATATATGAGTTGTTTTTCCGCGCCCTGCGGATACTTGGTCTTCAACTTTTTCACAATGATCTTGACGGGCTCGCCGTCCAGCCCCTCCGCGCCGCCGGGAAGGCATAAGGGATGGGTGGACAGAATGTCGATCGCCTCGGGCTTGTTATCCTCTACCCCGACGATCGCTTTCTTCGCGCCGCAGGCGAGCATCGCGCAGCGTACGCCCTTCAAAAATTTATCGGTCATCTCCGTCATGATGCGGAAGTCGCAGGTAATATACGGCTCGCACTCCGCGCCGTTGACGATGAGATAATCGGCGTTTCTCTGCCCGATATTGAGTTTGGCAAAGGTGGGGAACGCCGCGCCGCCCATGCCGACGACGCCCGCTTCCGCAATGCGGCCGAGCACGCTTTCCCTGTCAAAGGAAGAAAGGGCAGGCAAACGCTCTTCCTCCTCGGAAAAATCGTTCTCGATAAGGATATGATCGCGTTTCTTGCCCGCGAGCGTGATATGGGAAACGACGCCCTTGACCGTGCCCGCGACGGACGAAAAGACGGGCGCGGACAATCCTTGCCCCGCCTTTGCGATGAGCGTGCCCTTTTTCACCTTTTGCCCCGCCTCCACGACGGGAACGGCGGGCGCGCCGATATGCTGGCTGAGCGGGATATATACCTTTTCGGGAATCGGCCCCTGCTCGATCGCCGCGCCTCGGGTCAGGTATTTGGAACCCGCGGGATGCACCCCGTTTTGAAACGTATTCACTAACTGGCTAACCTCCGATTCGTTGCTCTGTTTTTTGATAGGATGTCGCTTGATATTTTACCACTTTTCCCCACGCTTGTAAAGAGTTTCCGCTCAAAATAGCGCGCCGTCTTCCCGCTTCTTGGCGGCAATGCTCTTTGACGCGGAAATGAACTGCCATACCGACAACAGGCATAAAAAGATGCCGAATCCCTTTTGCAGCGCCTCGCCGCCGATACGGTTGACCAACAGACCGCCCGCGACGGACAGAACGAGCGCGGGCAATATGATATAGCCGATGCCGCGCGTATCCAAAAGCCCGTGCTTGGCGTGCACCTGCAACGAAAAGATCGCCATCGGCAGAAAGGTGATGAGATTCGCCGACTGCGCGAGGTGCTGTTCCACCCCGCAGAAGATCGTTAAAATGGGAATGAGCACCGTGCCTCCGCCCATTCCCATACCGCCTAAGATCCCGCCAGCAAGCCCCGCGAACATATATACGATAAAGCGCATGTTTCTCTCCCTTAAAAAATCATTTTGATGCCCGCGGCGAACATGATGATCGCGAAGATCAGCGTGATGCTGCCCGCCGACAGTTTGCCTAAAAGTTCCGCGCCGAAAAAGCCGCCCGCGAGCACGCCCAAGCCCACCGCGATGAACAGTTCCGCATCGAAATATCCGTTGAACAGATACATGATGCCGCTGGCGAAACTGATGGGCAGAATGACGAGGATCGCCGTCGCGTGCGACACGTTCGTAGGCTTTTGCAGCAGCGAATTTAAAAGCGGCACGGCGATCATGCCGCCGCCCCCGCCGAATACGCCGTTCACCGCGCCCGTGAAAATACCGCTCAAAATCAGCAATATATTTTGTTTTTTGATTTTACCGCTCACTTTTTTCCTTCCTTTTTTGTACGCGTATATTATCCATAATATATAGTTTGTGTATTATCGTCAAAAAATTATTCAATTTTCACTTTTTTTTAACCGCTTTTACTTGCTTTTCATGGTCTTTTATATTAAAATAGGGTAGTACGATTTTATTTGTTTTACGATACAATATCTACAATCAATATCTACAAAAAGGTGTTATTTTATGGCTAAATGCAAACTGACAAACCAAAAAAGATTCAAGGCTTTATTGTTGACGTTGATTTTGCTGCTGGTTTCCTGCGCATATATATTCAGCGCATGCGGCACGAATGATGACGACGATGACGACGAGAATACGACGAAGACGGATACGCAGACTTTTGCGAACGCCGATTTCGAGTATTTCGACAACAACAGCAAAAGTTACCTGATCCCGACCGCGAACAGCTGGTCGAAGTCTTCGGGCAGCAACGCGTTGGGCGAATCCGCCTCCTCTTCGCTCGCCAAATCGGGCATCATGGATACTTCCCTCGTTTGGAGCGATGTATTCCCGCAGGCAAAAAAGGATTACGACACGTACAAGGATACCGATAAAGACGATATCCCCAAAGACGTGAATTATTATACCGATATCGACAACGATTACGATATCCCCGGCTGGGATATCGCCAACGACGCGAAGAAAGACGGCGAAACGCTTACCGACGACGCCATCAAAAAAGCGGCGGACGCCGCCAACCCCGGCACGCATTGGGGCAAAGACTCCGACGGCGAAAAGGAAAACGGCACGAACGTTTTAATGCTCCACAACTACCGTTCCGACCGCGAACAGAGAGGCACCGCCGCGAAGTATACGTCCACTTCCATCACTTTGCAGGCGAATACCGCCGCGAAAGTTTCCGTCTGGGTCAAGACCTACGGCATGACCGATTATCACGGAAACGAAGTGACGGCTGACAACGCGACGCGCGGCGCCTACATTTCCCTCTCCAACTCCGTGGGCGGCTCCTCGCAGGACGCGCTGTTCGTGAACAACATCAACACCGCGGGCGTTACCGACAACAACGGCTGGCAGCAATATACTTTCTATATCAAGGCTTCCAACTATGCCAGCACTTCCTTCTCCCTCGTTCTCGGATTGGGACAAGGCGGCGGAAAATCCAAACTCGAATACGTGGACGGCTACGCGTTCTTCGACGACGTTGAGTACAGCGTTCTCGAAGCGGACGAATACGACGCCGCCACGGCAACTCTCGACAGCCAGTACACCTACAAACTCAACCTTGCCGCATCCAACGATCTGAACAAGAAAAACGCGGCGACCGATACCCGTACGGAAAAAGTTTACGCGCTCGATCTCTTTACGCCTTTCGAAGAACTGAAACTGCAAAACGTTACGAACGGCTGGACGATAGACGACAACGGCAACAGCGCGGAACAGATGTTCGATAAAAAACTGCAAGACACCAATGACAATAAGGGCTCGCTCGTCAGCCTCTCCTCTATCAAGAACGGCACGAATCACCTTCTCAAAGAAGCGTTTGAAAAATACCCCTTCGATGAAAACGACGAGATCCTGTTGATCTCCAGCAACCGCGGCGCCAACTATACCGCCAAGGCAGGCAATACCTTCGAAGTGGAATCCGAGAATTATCTCGCCATTTCTTTCTGGGTCAAAACGAGCGAAATGAACGGCGGCACGGGCGCGACTGTGACCTTGCGCGACGCCATGAACAAGACGACCATCGGAGCGGTAGACACCACGACTCTGACGGGCGTGACTCTGAAAGACGACGAAAGCAAGAAAGAAGATATCTTCGACGGATGGCAGCAGTGCTACCTGTTCGTGGAAAACCAGACCAAGAGCACTCTTTCCTTCACCCTCGAATTCTCTTACGGCCCTACGACCGTAACGGGCACCGACTACTCCGCATACCGCAGCGGGTTCGCAGCCTTCACGGGCTTTGAACAAAAGGAGATGACCGAGGAAGAATTCAATCTCAAAACCACGGGAACCTACGCTGTGAGCGCGTCGCTCCTCGGCGATTACAAATCCGCTACCGTCGGCGGCGGTTTCGACGACGTGGCGTACGCCCCTACCGATAAGATCGAAACGGGCTTTGCCGATACCCGCAACTATGACGGCGTGTACGGCGGCTCCAACTATGTGGGCGGAGATTCCGTCGGAACGGATTCCGAATACAATATCAAAAACGATTACGATCACGCAGGACTTTTGAACAAAGCGTATTCGAGCGCGTATTTCAACGGAAAAGCCATCACCGCGCTCGTGCAGTCCTATACGAGATCTGCGACTGCGGCCGTCGTCAATGCCGACTCCTGGTGGAAAACCATTCTCGGGAACGACGTAAACCAGCCCCTGTTCATCACCAATCCCGAAAACACCGACGCGAAGTTCTCTTACGGCTACGTAGCCAAGAGTTCCTCCTCTTTCTCCGCTTCCTCTTATACGACCATTTCTTATAAAGTGATGCTGAGCGAAGGCGCGAAAGCATATCTGTACCTCATCGACACCACCGAGCCCGACTCTCTGGACGACGCGAGATACAAAGATACTCTTAACTTTAACTCGGGCGTTTCCTATCGTTACGACGACAACGGAAATCTGGTCACGAAAGATCCCGACGACAAGGATTTCAGTTCCAAAAACGATACGCTCCTCTATAAGCAGTCCAACGGGCTGTGGGCGGAGAGCAAAAATTACAAGGGCAGCGACCTGTACGCCAACCTCTCGAATTATGAGAAGGACGAGGACGGCAACCTGACAGACGTTTCCGACAATATCGTTTACTACAATCACGACGGTAAATTCTATCGCTATTACGACGAGGACAAAGACAAATACTCCGTCGTCGTCAAAGATTTCAAAGACGCCGTGACCGACAAAAAGATCACGCAGGATCAACTCGACCAGGCGACCGTGCAGGGCGCGCAGGACGCGAAACTCATGCAGGTGATCGAAGGAACGAAAGAAAACGCTTTCAAATGGATCACCGTGACTTTCTACATCGCCAACGGCGATACGGCGAAAAATTACAGACTGGAAGTCTGGAACGGCAGCCGCGACGGAAGCGAGCCGATGAAAGCAAACTCTTTCGTCATCTTCGACAAAGTCAACGGCAACGCGCTGGATGCGGACAACTATACCAAGCATCTGGAAGAGAACCTGCGCAACGCATATCCCTCTTACGCGAATACCGATAAATTGGAAGAGGCGTACTCGAAAGATCCCTCCTCTTTCATCAACGGTGAAGACTCTTCTCTCGTGTACTACCGCTATTCCCTCTTTGACGATTCCGATTACAAGCCTTACGACAAAAACTACGACGAGGACGACAAGGGCGACCCTTACAGCGAATACGAGCAGAAATCTTACGAGAACACGGTCGCGTATTTCCGTTACAACACCGATTCCGTTTACAACACTTTTGTGAACTTCGGCGCGATGGATAAGACCATCGAATCCGGTTCGGACGATTCCGGCGATTCCGGCGACGAGAATACGACGGATGAAAACCAGAACGTATGGCTGCTCATCTCCTCTATCATTCTTGCAGTCATCCTGATCCTTACCTTGATCGCGATGTTGGTCAGAAAACTGGTTTCCAACGTGAAGAAAGGCAAGAAGAACGCCAAGAACACTTACTCCGCGAAGCGTACGCACTACATGAGAAAACTGAAACTCGAAGAATCCCAGTCGGACGATGACGATAACGACATCCTTCCCGATGAAGACGAGATCGACGAGGAAGATATTTATCAGGTAGACGAACCCGATGCGGACGACAAGTCCGACGACGAAGATAATAAATAATATCTTCGTACGAACCTAAAACAAGCCGCCGCAGGCAATGCCTGCGGCGGTAATTTTTTTATATCTGTTTAAAATTTTCGAAGTCCTTTGGGCAGACGATTTTTGAGCGCGCCGCCGCTCGCCTTTCCGAGACCGAGCGGAAAATCCATATACGTACACAGACAATACCCTCTGCCTGCCGACTGCGCGGACAACTCCTCGCCCTTTAAATAGGCGTTTACGCGGTCGGAAAGTTCTTCTGCGCACAAGGCGTCGCTGGTTTTCACGCTCATGGCGAGCGCGTGGTCGGGCTCGAAACGCCCCTTGACGTGTTCGCCGAGGCAGACGCCCGCGCGCAGCACGCGCAGCGTTTCCAGCGAAAACAATTCTTCGGGCACGAGATACAGCGTTTCGCCGAAAGCGATGAAATCGCCCTCGAGCGGCGTTTTCAGAAAATCGCGCTCGAACGCGCGGTAGAGATTGACGAGCCTCTTGTCCGCCTTGCGCCAGTGCCTGCGCACCGCGCCGCGCCCTTCCCCTTCCTTGACGAGCGCCGCGGCGAAATGCCCTTCGCCGCGCACGCGGTGGGGATACAGTTTTTCCTGCCGCTCTAAAATAAATTCGGGGTGCGACTTCAAAAAGCGCCCGACCGCCTCCTCGTCCTCTTCGGGCGAAAAGGTGCAGGTGGAATAGACCAGCCTGCCGCCGCCGCGCAGCATCGCCGCCGCGCAGCGCAAAATATTGTCCTGGCGCGCGGCGCACATCGCCACGTTTTCCTCGCTCCAGTTTTCGATCGCCGCGGGCTCTTTGCGGAACATTCCCTCGCCCGAACAGGGCGCGTCCACCAATATCTTATCGAAATATGCGGGGAACGCCGCCGCGAGCGTTTCGGGATCTTCGTTGGTCACGACCGCGTTGCGGATCCCAAGCCGCTCGACGTTGCGCGAAAGAATCTTCGCACGGTCGGGGATCTTTTCGTTCATCAGAACGACGCCCGTCCCCTGCAACAGTTCGGCGATCTGCGTCCCCTTGCCGCCGGGTGCGCTGCAAAGATCTAAAATCCTGTCGCCCTTTCCGATTTGCAGGAGCGGCACGGCGCACATGGCGCTCGGCTCCTGCACGTAAAAGACGCCCGCGTCGTGCAGCGGGCTGCGTCCCGGTCTTTCGTCGGAAATATAAAAGCCGTTTTCCGCCCACGGGACGCCCCCTTCGAGCGGAAAGGGCGCAACGCGCGAAAATTCGGACGGGCTGACTTTCAGCGTATTCGCGCGCACGGCTTTATAAGGTTCTTTTTCGAAAATCGCCGCGTACTCCGAATAATCGGAGAGCGCGGCTCTCATTCTCTGCATATATTTTTCGGGGAGATTCATTCGTTCAACTCCAAAAGAGAATACAGGTCGGACAGATGCAAGATCTGCAAAGGTTTGCCCTCGCCTACAAGCCGCGCGGCGGTCACGCTGCGCACGCTCTCGTCGTTTTCCTCCGTGACGAACACGTTCGCCGCGCCGAGTTTCAAAGAATAGCGGCCGCCCCTGCGGCAGATCTCCCGCACGAGGCGCTTGGAAAGGGAAAGATCTTCCTCGATCTTGCGGGAAAACGTAAAACGCTTGCCGTACAATTCGCGCGTCTGCGGGCGCATGCGCGTGCGGCTGACAAAGTTATTGAATTCCACGCGTACGTTTTCGCGCTCCGCTTTCTCGCGGGCGCGCTTTTCATAATATTCGTTTCCGCGTTTGGAAGAGCAGTTGGTAAACGTATAATCGCGGATACTGCCGTTGCGGATCTGATACTTTTCCAAAAGTCCGGGAAAGGTACACTGATTTTCGCGGCACATCGCCTCGGCGACTCTCATGGTCGCATAGGCGTCGTCTGCCGCGCAGTGCGCCTGAAACTCTATTTGAAACAGTTCGGTCAGTTTATCCAGCCCCGTCTGACGGTCGAACGTTTCGCTCATCGCCATATACAATATCTGCGTGTCGGCAAATTCAAAACAAAAGGAAGGCAATTTATATCGCCTTGTTTCCAGATTCAGATACTTGACGTCGTTGACGGCCGCGTGCCCCACGACGATCTTGTCGCCGCCCTCCAAAAGATCTTTAATCGTACGGTAGAATGCGGGAAAATCGGGATATTTTTTGAAATCTTCGTAATTGTACGGCAAGACGATCCCGTCGCCGCCGTGCGCGGTCAGATGAAATTTGCCGTTCGGATTGATCAATATATCTTCTTTTTTCAGTATATTGAATTTTTCGTCGCAGATACAGTACCCGAACACGCATATCTTGGCTACGTCTTTGTAGACGCATGCGCATTCAATGTCGAAAAAAACGTAGTTCATATTTCCCGCTCTTGATTTCAATGGTTTATACGGTAAGATTATAGCATAAGCGGAAAAATAAGTAAAGCAAAAACCCGACGCGTGTGCGTCGGGTCTTCCTGCGTGATCTCTATTTGCCCTGCACGCGGCCGATCTCGGTATTGTCGGTATCGCGGGCGGAAAGTTCGGGGATCGGATGCGCCTTGTCCTGAATGCGGTAATCCTCGCCCTTTTTGGTAATATGCTTCGCAATGACGGCGTGGCTCGCCATGCTCTCCGCGGAGCCGAGCACGCCGCGGTTGTAAGAGAAGAAACGGAACTTTTCGGGCACTTTGTCCACCTCTTCCCAGTCCTCCATCCTGCCCGTCAGGCGGACGCTCTTGAGCACTTTGCGGACGTATTCCTTCTGCGGCTTGAACAGAATGGGTTCGGGGAAATCGCCGCCCTCGGGGAAGAGTTGCTGCCAGACCTTGCCGCCGTATTTTGCCAAAAGTTCCACCGCGTAATGCAGGTGAGAAAGTTCTTCTTCATAGTGCATCAGCCAGATATCCTTGATGCGCGCGTCCGTTTCGTCGTTATAGCACGACCAGTAGAGGTAGCATTCGGTATATTCGTGCATGACCATACATTCATACATGGTCACGGTGGGATCCATCAGGCTGCCGTAGCCCGTGACGTGCTGTTCCTCGATCATCGCGATCTCGGCGTACAGTTTTCTGCCCAGTTCGCTCTCGTACAGGTTGGCGACGTTGAGATAATAGTTCATGGTCTGCTGTTCCGCCGCGGTGATGATGCCCGCGTTGAGGCGGGTGACGGGATCGCTCAGATAGTTATTGATATAGAAATCCACGTCGTCGTAAGGGTGGCGCGGTTCAGAAACGGTCGGACGGCCGGGCATCACTTCGGTGTATTTGCCGATGATCGCATCGGCGTGCGCGCCCTTTTCGAGATCCATCAGGTCGCTGTAACGGTATAAATGGTCGAAATCTTCGAGCAGAGCGAAATCCAACTGTTTCTTCACGTAGGCGTTCTTCTCGCGCTGCGCCATAATGGCGGTCAGATCGACGGCGAGTTGTTCGTAACCCAAAGTGTGTTCGAGAATGGATTCGTTGCGCGGTTTTAAATTGGCGATGCGCTTTTGCTGCTGCTGTTCGCCGCGGCGGATCATCGCCATGGCGCGGCGAACGTCGTTGTTCGGGCAATGGCGGTTAAAGCGGTGCGTGTTCCAGATCGCCTCGAATTCCGTGCCGTTCATTAAAATGATGCGGACGCGCGTGTACGGATCCACTTCGTTTTTGTCGTAAGGTTTTACGTTGATGCTCTTCCAATTCTTATACGTCTTTTCAATGCTTTTGTAAGTTTCCTTAAATGGATTCATAACTACCTCCGCAAATTTTTGAAATTTGACTTGTATATTATGAACATTGCGCCCTTTTCCTATTCATATAATTGCAAAATTTTCTGTTTTTTGGTACAATAAAGAAAAACGAAAGAGGCATTCTATGTTAGCAGTCATTACCGCCATGCAGCGGGAGGCGGACGCGCTTTTATGCAGATGCGCCGCGCAAAGATCCTATCGGCTTTGCGGAAAGACCGTCGTTCTCGCATCCGCGTGCGGCAGGGAATTTCACGTTGTGGTGTGCGGCGTGGGAAAGGTGAACGCCGCTGCGGGCGCGCAGATGGCGATCGATAAACTGGAAGCCGACGCCCTTCTGAACATCGGCGTGGCGGGCGGCATTTCTCCCCGCACGGCGCTCGGGAAAGTTTTCGCGATCGAAAAGGCGGTGCAGTACGATTTCGATCTGAGTCAACTCAACCATACGAAGATCGGCACGCTGGACGAATACGATTCGCCCTATCTTCCCGTACTCGCAAAGAGCGCTTTCCCCCTTGCGACGCTCGCAACCGGGGATCGTTTCAATGACAGCACGCAGGATCTGGCACTCTTAAACGACGAACTTTACGCGGATATCCGCGACATGGAAGGCGCCGCGATCGCGCAGGTCGCGCTATCCGCAAAAGTGCCCCTCTATATGTACAAGGCGATTTCCGACGTCGTGGGCGGCGACTGCGTGCAGCAGTACAGGGATAATCTGGCGCGCGCGCTCGGCGCTTTGACGGCCGCCGTCCCGCAGATATTCAGCGAGGTGAAATGATGGAAAAAATCCCTTCCTTTTGTAAAGATCACGACAATTTGCAGACGGGGCTGTACCTTTCCACCGTACAGCAAGGCGTTTCCACTTTCGACCTGCGCATGAAAACGCCCAACGGCGGCGACTACGTTCCGCCCAAAGCGCTGCATACCATAGAGCATATCATTGCCACGCTCCTTCGGAACGGTCCGCATAAGGAGAATATCATCTATTTCGGGCCCATGGGCTGCCGCACGGGGTTTTATCTTCTGACGGTCGCTCTGTCTTTCAAACAGGTGCTCGGCGAACTGCGCCGCGCCTTTTCTCTGGGCGCGCAGGCGGAGGAAATCCCCGGTTCGTCGAAAAAAGAGTGCGGCAATTATCTTGAACACGATTTAGACGGCGCAAGAAAAGAATGCGCCGCGTACGCAGCCATACTATCCGAGGTGAAAGCCGATGATTAAACTGGGCGGAGGCTGGGACGAGGCGCTGGAAGAATTATTCCAAGACGAAAATTACGCAAAAATTCATGAATTTCTGAAACAGGAATACTCGCACCACGTCGTTTATCCCGACATGTACGACATTTACAACTGTTTCAAACTGACGCCCTTCGAGCGCGTGAAAGTCGTGCTTCTGGGGCAGGACCCCTATCACAACGTGAATCAGGCGCACGGATTGTGCTTTTCGGTGAAAGAAGGCGTACAGCCGCCCCCGTCGCTCGTGAATATTTTTCAGGAACTCAAAGAAGACGTCGGATGCGAGATCCCTTCCTCGGGCGATCTGACGAACTGGGCGAACGAGGGCGTTTTGCTCTTGAACACCGCGCTCACGGTGCGCGCGCATCAAGCCAATTCGCACAAAAACTGCGGCTGGACGTGGTTTACCGACAACGTGATCCGCATTTTAAGCGAAAATCGCGACCATCTCGTATTCATTCTCTGGGGCGGCAACGCGCGTTCTAAAAAGCCGCTCATAGACAGGAGAAAACATCTCATTCTGGAATGCGCGCATCCCTCCCCGCTCTCCGCGTACAACGGTTTTTTCGGATGCAGACATTTTTCCAAAACCAACGAATATCTCAAAGCCAACGGCATAGAGCCAATCGACTGGAATCTTTGTAAACAGCGAGGTTAAATCATGAAATACATAGTTGTGCTCGGCGACGGCATGGCGGACAGAAAACTGGAAAACCTGGGCAATAAAACGCCGCTCGAAAGCGCGCGTACGCCCAATCTCGACGCGCTTGCCGCCCGCAGCGAGATCGGTATGTGCAAGACCGTGCCCGACGGCATGAAGCCCGGCAGCGACGTGGCGAATCTTTCCGTGCTCGGTTACGATCCCAAACAGGGCTATACGGGGCGCTCGCCTTTGGAAGCGGTTTCCATCGGCATTCCCCTTCGCAGCACCGACGTTACCATGCGCTGCAATCTCGTGACCGTTTCCGACGAGGAAAATTACGAAGATAAACGCATGATCGATTACAGCGCGGGGGAAATTTCCACCCGCGAGGCGAATGAACTGATCGAATATCTGAAAACGTTTTTCGACGACGAAAAATTTACGCTGTACAGCGGCGTGAGTTATCGTCACTGCCTTGTCATCGACAAGGGCGAAACGGGAAACGATCTTACGCCGCCCCACGACATTACGGAGCGCCCCGTGCGCGGTCATCTTCCCCAAGGGAAATTGCAGAAAGAACTTTTGGGCATGATGCGCCGCTCCTACGAACTTTTGAAAGATCATCCCGTCAACCTTGCGCGGATCGCGGCGGGCAAGCGCCCCGCCAATTCCGTATGGTTCTGGGGGGAAGGAACGAAACCCGCGCTGGAAAATTACGAAAAAAAATTCGGCGTGAAAGGCGGCGTGATCTCCGCCGTCGATCTGGTAAAGGGCATCGGCATGCTCGCAGGCATGCAAATTCTCGACGTAGAGGGCGCGACGGGCAATTACGATACCAACTTTCAAGGCAAAGCCGACGCGGCTCTCAGCGCCCTTTTAAACGGTCTGGACCTCGTTTACATTCACATGGAGGCACCCGACGAGTGCGGGCATCAGGGCGACGTAAAGCACAAGATCTTTTCCATCGAAGAGATCGACCGCGCCGTTGTGGGAACGCTCGTAAAGGGACTGAACGATGCGAAAGAGCCATTTCGTATGCTCGTATGTCCCGACCACCCCACGCCAATCTGTATCCGCACGCATACCTCCGATCCCGTTCCCTATCTTTTATACGACAGCGAAAAAGATCTTTCCGCGGGCGCAGCGCGCTACGACGAGGAACACGCCGAGGCGACGGGCGTTTTCGTCGAGGACGGATACCTTCTCATGCAAAAACTTTTGAACAAATAGAAAAAAGGAAACCTGTCGGTTTCCTTTTTATTTTTTCGTTTCAGCGGCCGCTCGCGCCGTAGTTGGAGAGTACGCGCGCGCTCGGATCGTTCACGTCGCAGCCCTCCCAACTCTTGTTCGGCATCCAAAAATCCGAAACCATCGCCGCCTGCCCGGGATAATATTTTTCGAAAATTTCCCGATATAAAAGGCTCTCCTTCGTAAACGGCTTTGCGTGATAAGCGTATTTTTCCGCGATTTTCCGCCATTCCGCTCCGTACTTCCGTTCGGCATATTCTTTCAAATCGTCCACTAAGGAATGTCCCACCGCGTCGGAAAACGCCGCCTTTTCGCGGTAAAGTATGCCGTGCGGGAGCCAATCCCCCTCGAACGCGCGGCGCAACAAATATTTGCCCTGCCCATAGGTGTTCATTTTCAGCGGGGGATCGATGCCCATGACGTATTTTACGAAGGCAAGATCGCCGAAAGGCACGCGCGCTTCCATCGAGTTGACGGAAATACAGCGATCGGCTCGGAGAACGTCGTACATATGAAGTTCGCGCACGCGCTTTTGCGATTCCTTTTGAAATTCTTCCGCACTCGGTGCAAAGTCGGTATATTTGTACCCGAACAACTCGTCGGAGATCTCGCCCGTCATCAGAACGCGCACGTTCGTTGTGCGACGGATCTCCCTGCACAGCAGATACATTCCCATGGATGCGCGGATCGTGGTGATGTCGAAAGTGCCGAGCGCGGCGATGACCTCTTCCAGAGCGGCGAGCACATCCTCGCGCGTAATCATGACTTCGCGGTGATCCGAACCGATATGGGAGGCGGCTTCGCGGGCATATTTCAGATCGATGGCGTCCGTATCCATGCCGACGGCAAACGTGCGGATAGGTTTTTTGAGCACGCGCTGTCCGATGGCGCACACAAGGGAACTGTCCAGCCCGCCCGAGAGCAGAAACCCGAGCGGCGCATCGCTGTCCAGCCGTTTTTCAACGCCCGCAACGAGTTTTTCACGGATATTTCTGCAAATCTCATCGAGACTGCCGTTCGTATAGCCGCCGACGGCGGTCATATCGCAGTAAGAAATAAACTTTCCGCCGCGGTAATACTTTCCGGGCGGGAACGGATAAATCTGCCCGGCTACAAACCCGACAAGGTTTTTCGGCTCGCTCGCGAACACGATCTCCCCGCCCGAAAGATACCCGTAATAGAGCGGGCGTATGCCGATGGGATCGCGCGCGGCGATATATTCTCCCGTATTTCCGTCGTACAGCACGAGCGCAAATTCCGCGTCGAGCATGGAAAACATATTTACGCCGTATTCCGCATACAGGGGCAGCAATATCTCGCAGTCGCTCTTCGAATGAAAAACGTACCCTTTTGCCTCCAGATCCCGCCGAAGGGCGCGGAAACCGTATATCTCTCCGTTGCACACGAGCATATTTTTGCCCATCCAGAAAGGCTGCATCCCCTCCGCATTCAGTCCCATAACGGCGAGTCTATGAAATCCCATATACCCGCTCGGCGTGCTGTCCAGCGCGGTCATGTCGGGCCCGCGCGAAACCGTTTTATCGAAACAGCGCTGCATTTGCGCCTTATCTATCTGTCTGCTCGTACAGCAAAATATAGAACACATACTTTACTCCTTTATCAGCCGAACGCCGCCGAAATCGCCGCCATCGCCCCGCGCACCGTCGTTTCGTCGGCAAAAGAGGTCAGTCGGAAATACCCTTCGCCGTTTCTGCCGAATCCGCCGCCCGGCGTTCCGACCACGCCCGTCTTTTCCAGCAAATAATCAAAAAACGCAAAACTGTTTGTAAAACCCGGGCATTGCAGCCACACGTACGGCGAATTTCTGCCGCCCGTGTACCATATGCCCAGCGTATCCAGCGCGTCGCAGATGATTTTTGCGTTGTTGCGGTAAACGGAAAGATTCGCACGGATCTGCCGAAGCCCCTCTTCGGAAAGCGCCGCAGCCGCGCCCCGCTGTACGGCGTATGCAACGCCGTTGAATTTGGTCGTCTGGCGGCGCAGCCACATCGCATGCAGCGACATACCGCACCTTTTCAATGCGAACGGAACGACCGTATAACCGCACCTCGTGCCCGTGAACCCCGCCGTTTTCGAAAAGGAGCAGAACTCGATCGCGCATTCCTTCGCGCCCTCGACCTCGTAGACGCTGCGCGCGAGCCCCTTTTCCGATACGAAACTCTCATACGCCGCGTCGTACAGAATCACGGCGCCGCGTTCCCGCGCGTAATCCACCCATGCGCGGAGCAGTTCGATGCTGTATGCCGCTCCCGTCGGATTATCGGGCGAACAGATATAGATGATATCCGCCTTTACCGACGTATCGGGCATGGGCAGAAACGCGTTTTCCCGCGTTGCCGCACAATATATGATTTTGCGCCCCGCCATTTTATTGGTATCCACATAGACGGGATATACGGGATCGGGAATAAGCACGGTATTATCGGGATCGAAAAGATCGAGGATATTGCCCAGATCGCTCTTCGCGCCGTCGGAAACAAAGATCTCGTCCGCATCCACTGCCGCGCCGAAAGAACGGTAATATTCTCGTATCGATTCCCGCAGAAACGGATAGCCCTGCTCGGGCCCGTAGCCGCGGAAGGTCGCCATTTCGCCCTGTTCGCGCACCGCATCTTCCATTGCCGCAACGACGGCGGGCGCGAGCGGGAGAGTCACGTCTCCGATTCCCATTTTGTATATCCGCCGATCGGGGTGATTTTCGGAAAACGCCGCCACCTTATGCGCAACGTCCGAAAAGAGGTAACTATCCCGCAGGCTGCGGTAATTTTCGTTGATCTTCATAGTTTTCTGATTCCTTTTCCGCCCGCGAAAGCGCGGTGCGGAGAGTATTGCGGCAGAATCGCCGCATTTCTTTACAGTTCTGTTTCGCCCGTAAATACCATGCGCGCCTCGCCCGTCATCAGAACGCGGTCGCCCACGTTGACGACCAGTTCCCCGCCCGGAAGCCGTACCGTTATATCTTCGCCCCGCGGAAACATACCGATCGCGACCGACGCGGCAGCCGCCGCGCACGCGCCCGTGCCGCAGGCGAGCGTTTCCCCGCTGCCGCGCTCCCATACCCGCATTTTCAGCGAGCGTTCGCCCGTCTTTTGAACGAATTCCGTATTGACGCGCTGCGGAAACACGGAGGCGTTTTCAAACAACGGTCCTACTGCGTCCAGTTCGATGCCGTCGGGATCTTCAAACACGACGCAATGCGGGTTGCCCATCGAAACGCACGTGATGCGCCGCTGCATGCCCGCGAGCCGTAAGGGATAATCGATGATTTGTGCCGAGGGAAGGTTTACGGGAATTTTTGCGGCGGCGAATTCTGCCTTTCCCATATCCACGCGCACCCGCCGCACCGTTCCGCCTTCGGGAAAAAGCCAAAGCCGCTTTATGCCGCTCAAAGTTTCGATCTCCATTTCGCTCTTTGGCACGGCGCCGCTCTCGAACAGATATTTTCCCACGCAGCGGATAGCGTTGCCGCACATTTTTCCCTCGCTCCCGTCCGCGTTGAACATACGCATTTTCGCATCGGCACGCCCGCTCGGGCAGATGAGTACGATCCCGTCGCCGCCGATGCCCCTGTGTCTGTCCGAAAGCCGCACCGCCAAATTCTCGGGTGAGGCGAGCGGTTCGCGCAGGCAGTCGAAATAAATATAATCGTTGCCCGCGCCCTCCATTTTTACGAATTTCCGCAACATAACGCCCTCCTATGTTTCGTAAGCCTTTAAAATTTCCAAAGCGACCTCACGGCGGGGCAGCCGTCTGTCCATCGCCTGCTTTTCGAGAAATCTGTGCGCGTCTTTCTCCGTCATGCCCAGATACCCGACGAGCGCACACTTCGCGCGGTCGATCAGTTTCAACTCGCCGATCGTCGCTTTCAGCCGCTCGTTTTCGTCGCCCAACGCACGCAAGCGGCAGCCTACGCGCGCGCATATACGCAACGCCTGCAACAGTTCCGAAGGCCGCACGGGGCGGCAAAGTACCGCGCCCCCGACGCCCGAAAGTTCGCGTTCGGCGCTTGCCGCCTCTTCGGGAGATACGATCGCGATAACCGCCGTACCGCCGTTTGCGAGTGCGCGCGCTTTTTCCTCCCAACTCCCCTTAGGAAGAGAAACGAACAGCGCAAGAATCGAGCCGTTTTCCTCTTCCGACGCCGAACGAGGCTGAAAGCCGTTCTCCCGCAAAAAACGGCAGACCTTTTTATTCACCGTGTCCGAACCGCAGTGCACCGTGATCTTCTGCATGGCAATATCCCTAATGAAACGCGTACATCTGTCTGTACGGATTTTCGCTGTCGGGCGTGAGCCGATAATACACCGCTTCCGTAAACGCGCTTTCCTGTTCTCCAAAGAGCGAACACCACCGCGAAACGAGCGCGCGCACCGTACCCTGCGGAATCTTTTCCAGCCTTTCCGCCCTGACCTGTGCGGGCAGTTTTGCGGGGACCTTTTCGCAGCGCAGATAGATCTCGCCTCCGTGCATACCCGTCCCGCAGAAATTGCCGATGATCGGTTTGCCGTCCTTGTGGTTGCCGAGCACGACGATAATGCCGCCCGCCTGGTATTCGCCCAAAAAACTGCCAGCCCTGCCGCCGATCACGATAGCGGGTTTATTTTCCTTATACGCTTTCATATGGATTCCGCAGCGGTAACCCGCGTCGCCGCGGATAAAAATTTTCCCGCCGCGCATGGCGTAGCCCGACGCGTCGCCCGCACTGCCGAACACGTCTATTTCTCCGCCGTTCATCGTGTCGCCCGTGGCTTCCTGTACGTTGCCGAGCACACGGATCGCGCCGCCGTTCAAATACGCGCCGAGAGCGTTGCCGGGAGTACCCGAGATCTCGATCTCCCTGCCCGTAAGGCCTGCGGCTATGTAGCGCTGCCCGACGCAGTTTTTTATGGAAATATGCTTTTCCCCGCACGCCCGAACCGCTTCGTTGAGCGCGGAAAAATGCAGACTTTCAGCATCTATGATCATGATTTTCTCCTTTACAGCGATTCGCCTGCGTACCGAATGCCGAGTATTTTCAGTTCGGGCTCGTTCAGCCCCACGCCGCGCAGCATCAGGCGGTTGCCCCGCAGCGCTTCGACGGAATTGATGCCCATGCCGCCCATCATCTCCTGTATTTCGTGTTCCCACGCCGTTACGAGATTGACGAGCCGCTTATATCCGACTTCGGGATCCAGCCGCTTGACGAGGTCGGGTCTTTGGGTGGCGATGCCCCAGTTGCATTTGCCTTCATGGCAGGACCTGCAGAGATGACACCCCAAAGCAAGCAGCGCCGCCGTTCCGATATAGCAGGCGTCCGCCCCCAACGCGATCGCCTTTACCACGTCCGCGCTCGAACGGACGGAACCGCCCGCAATGACGGAAACCTCGTCGCGTATCCCTTCCTCGCGCAATCGTTCGTCCACCTGCGCGAGAGCGAGTTCGATGGGGATCCCTACGTTGTCGCGGATGCGCGTGGGCGCCGCGCCGGTGCCGCCGCGGAAACCGTCGACGGCGATGACGTCCGCACCGCTTCTGGCAATGCCGCTCGCGATCGCCGCGACGTTATGGACCGCCGCGATCTTTACGATGACGGGCTTTTTATATTCGGTCGCTTCCTTGACAGAATATACGAGTTGGCGCAGATCCTCGATGGAATAGATATCGTGATGCGGCGCGGGAGAGATGGCGTCCGCACCTTGCGGGATCATGCGCGTTTCGGAAACGTCCGCCGAAATTTTCGTACCCGGCAGATGTCCGCCGATCCCGGGTTTCGCGCCTTGCCCCATCTTGATTTCGATGGCGGCTGCGTTTTCCAGATAATCTTTGAATACGCCGAATCGGCCGCTCGCCACCTGCACGACGGTATTTTTCCCGTATTTGTAGAAATCCTTGTGCAGTCCGCCCTCGCCCGTATTGTAATAGATACCCAGCGTCTCCGCCGCACGCGCGAGCGACTCGTGCGCATTGTAAGAAATGGAACCGTAACTCATCGCCGAAAACAGGACGGGCACCTTTAATTTCAGTTGCGGCGGCAGATTGTTTTTGATCCTGCCCTTTTCGTCCCGTTCGATCCTAACGGTGCGTTTGCCCAGATATACCTGCGTTTCCATCGGCTCGCGCAAAGGATCGATGGGCGGATTCGTGACCTGCGAGGCGTTGAGCAGCATTTTATCCCAATAGATCGGATACGTTTTGGGCGTGCCCATCGAGGAAAGGAGCACGCCGCCCGTGTCTGCCTGCTTATATACTTCGTCGATCGTCGGCTTATCCCAGTTGGCGTTCGGCTTATAGACATCGTCCGATCTCACGATTTTCAGCGCGTGCGTCGGGCACAGGCATACGCAGCGGTGACAGTTTACGCATTTGGAATCGTCCGCGAGCATTTTTCCTGTCCGCGCATCGAAAGAGTGCACCAGGTTGGCGCACTGCCGCTCGCAAACACGGCAAACAATACATTTTTTTTCGCTGCGGACGACTTCATAATCGGGCTGTATATACATATTCATTGCTCGCGCTCTCCTTTTTTTTCGTACAGTTCGAAAACGACGGGTTCGCCGCCTGCCGGCGCCCAGATCTTATCGAGTGACGGCTCGATGCGCCTGATCGCGCTCTCCTCGCTGGAAATGTATGCCTTATCGCCCTTTTCCGCACAGATCATGGAACGTAGTTTCAAGCGGTCGTTCAGCGCCATCAGTCCGCCCGTATAGCCCAGAATAACGGAGAACGGTCCGGTTACGAGCAGCGAGGGAAACATACGGCGCAGGAGCGTTTCCTGTTCTCTTGCCCCCGCCTCCTTTTCGGCGATGGTGCTCCAAAAAGACGCCGCAATGACGTGCGCGGTTTCTTCAAGCGTGAGCCCTTGCTTGCGCATAAGGTAATCGATGATATACGTAATGACTTCCGTGTCCGTCTGCAACGTGCATTTGTAGCCGAACATTTCGATATAACGTCGGTTCGCGTCATAGGAGGAAATTTCGCCGTTGTGAACGACGGAAAGATCCAAAAGCCCGAACGGGTGCGCGCCGCCCCACCAGCCGGGCGTGTTGGTCGGGTAACGGCCGTGGCACGTCCAGGCGTATCCCTCGTATTCTTCCAGACGGTAAAATCTGCCGATATCCTCGGGATACCCGACGCCCTTGAAGATCCCCATGTTTTTGCCGCAGGAAAAGACATAGGCGCCGCTTATCTGCGCATTGACGCGGTTGACGCACCTTGCGACGTATTCGCGTTCGTCCAGATGGCTGCGCGCAAGTTTTTGCGGAAGAGGCGCGAAAAAATAGCGGTAAACGATCGGTTCGTCCCGAACGGAAGGGATCTTGCGCGTCTGCATTTCCGAGGAATAGACGATCTCAAAATGTCTGCCGAGAAAGGCTTCCGTTTCCTCCTGCGCCTCCTTTTTGCTGTAAAAGAGATGAAAGGCATAAAAATCTTTGTAATGCGGATAGATCCCGTAACCCGCAAACCCGCCGCCCAGACCGTTGGAACGATCGTGCATGACAGAGATCGCCTCGATCATTCCCTCGCCGCTCATGGGCCTGCCGCTCCTGTCTATAACGCCCGCGACCGCGCAGCCCGACGGGTTTCTGAATTGACCTTCATATAAAATCATTGCCGCTCTCCCTTGCACTTTTCAATACGCGTTTTATTATAGTTTCGCCCGTGCGTACCGTCAAGCAATGGAGAAAAATTCGTTTTTTCGCCATTTTTTATGGAAACCATAAGAAAAACTTGCGTTTTGTTATGCTGATACACCGTATAAACTCCCGTTATACGGAAGAGCCCCGCCTGAGAATTTTCAGGCGGGGCTCTCCCATTGCGCGAGCAACGTGCGGAACAAATCGCACCCGTTTATCCGTTCTCGTCCTGCAAGGCGTCGTAACCCGTTTCACCCGTGCGGACGCGGACCACGTCTTCCACGTCGTAGACGAATATTTTCCCGTCACCGATATGCCCTGTATACAGCGCGCTGCGCGCCGCCGCGACCACTTCGGCTACGGGTACTTTGCTGACGACCACTTCGACTTTGACCTTGGGCAGCAGATCCATATCCACCTTGACGCCTCTGTAATATTCGTCCGCGCCCTTCTGCACGCCGCAGCCGAGTACCTGCGTGACCGTGATACCCGTCACGCCGATAGCGCTCAATGACTGTTTGAGGTCTTCGAATTTGGACTGTTTGGTAAGGATGACTACCTTCGATAACTTTTCGCCTTTTTCGGAACTCTGCCGCAACGCGGGTGCCGAAGTATCGACCACCGGCACGCCCGCAGGCTCGGCAGGTATCCCTTCGGGATCGAGCATTTCAGCCGCGAGCGGCGCGGCCACGAAATCCGCATATGCGCTGGGCAGACCGTGTTCGTGCTTGTCGAGCCCTTCCACCTCTTCCGTTTTGGAAGCGCGGAGCCCGACCGTGCGTTTGAGAATGAGGAACAGAGCGACCATGCACACGATCGTCCACGCCGCAATGCTGACGACACCGATGAACTGTACCAGTAATTGCGCGAAGTTACCCGTATAGAACAAGCCCGTGCCGACCGAGAACAGTCCGCATGCAAGCGTGCCCCACAGACCGTTGCAGCCATGCACCGCGATCGCGCCGACGGGGTCGTCTATATGTAACTTTTTATCGATGAATTCAACGGCGACCACTACGAGGATCCCGGCAACTACGCCGATAAAAAACGCGCCGACCACGTCCACCGCCGCGCAGCCTGCCGTGATCGCGACCAGTCCCGCGAGCGAACCGTTGAGCGTCATGGAAACGTCCGGTTTTTTATTCTTGATCCAGGTAAATATCATCGTGGCGCAGGTGGCTGCGGCCGTCGCGACCGTCGTTACGACGAGGATCTGCGCCAACTGCGTCATATCGGACGCTGCCGCGCCGTTGAATCCGTACCAACAGAACCAGAGAATGAATACGCCCAGCGCGCCGATGGTGAGGTTGTGCCCGGGAATCGCACGGACGTGCACTGCTTTTCTGCGGTCAAGCGTGGGCCTTTTATCCTTATCCAGATACTTGCCCCAGCGGGGACCGAGAATGAGCGCACCGATAAACGAGGAGATGCCGCCGACCATGTGGATCAGCGAGGATCCCGCAAAATCGATGTATGTCACGCCCAGAATTTCTTTGGAGAGCCATCCGCCGCCCCACGCCCAGTGCGCCTCGACGGGATAGACGATCGCGCTGATCACACAAGAATAGATGCAATAGGACAAAAATTTCGTACGTTCGGCCATCGCGCCCGAAACGATGGTCGCGGTCGTCGCGCAAAATACGAGGTTGAAGAAAAACGCCGACCAATCGTAATTTGCAAAATCGGTAAAAATGCCGAGATCGGGCAGCCCGACCAAGCCGAAAAGTACGTCCTCGCCCATCATCAGCCCCGCGCCGAGCAATACGAACACGATCGTGCCGAGGCAGAAATCCATAAGGTTTTTCATGATGATGTTGCCCGCGTTTTTCGCGCGCGTGAAACCCGTTTCCACCATCGCAAACCCTGCCTGCATAAACCAGACGAGTATGGCGCCTATCAAAAACCATATGCCCGTCGAACCGAATATACCCATTCGAAATACCTCCGAAAATTTATTGTTTGTTGCAGTTTTTTACGTCTTACATGCTGAAAAGTATATCGCCGTATGTCGGGAAAGGCCAGACCTTCGCGGCGGTATCCAACTCCATTCCGTCCGCGTACATGCGCAGTTCGCACATGACGGGTATGACTTTTTCCGCAAAAAATGCCGCGAGCAGCGCGGGCGTCCCGCACGCTTTGCCTTCCACGAGCAGCCCTTCCAGCGCCTCCGCCCTCTCGAACATCGCATCGTTGTCGGCGGACAGTTTTTGTATGAGCCGACGATCCGCAGCCGCTGCGGCGCCCGCCTCCTTTTTACTGCGAGCGGTGTTGCACAGCGTTTCGATGTATTCGTTGACGGCGGGCCAGATATCCCGCTTTGCCATCTCAATCATGGTAAGAGCCTCTATGTTGAGCACCTTGCAGTAATTTTCGAGCATGATATCCGTGCGGGTGACGACTTCGCGCGCGGTGAATACGCCGTTGCGCTCAAAAAGACCGATATTCTTTTTATCCGCAAAGAGAGGGAGCGCTTCCGCCGCATTTTTCAAGTTCAGCAAGCCGCGCCGCGCCGCTTCCTTCGCCCATTCCTCCGAATAGTTGTTGCCGTTGAACAGGATCCGCCCGTTCCCCTTCAACTCGCGTACCACCAGATCGTGCAATGCCGCATTGAAATCTTTTGCCCCTTCCAGTTCTTCGGCAAAGGTACGCAGCGCGTCCGCGACGATGGTGTTGATGATGATGTTCGGACCTGCGAGCGACAGAGAAGCGCCGACCATGCGGAATTCGAATTTATTGCCCGTAAAAGCAAAGGGAGAAGTGCGGTTGCGGTCGGTCGTATCCTTCGGCAACTCGGGCAGCGTATCTACGCCGAGTTTCATCGTTTTTCTTCCCTTGTCGCTGTACTTGACGCCCCTCTCCAACGAATCGATGACCGCTTCCAGTTCTTCGCCCAAAAACACCGATACGATGGCGGGCGGCGCTTCGTTCGCGCCAAGACGATGGTCGTTGCCGGCGCTCGCGACGGACAGGCGCAGAAGATCCTGATGCTCGTTGACAGCCTTGATGACCGCCGTCAGAAAGAGCATGAACTGCCCGTTTTCCGCAGGTGTGGAGCCGGGATCGAGCAAGTTCATTCCCGTATCCGTACTCATCGACCAGTTATTGTGCTTGCCGCTGCCGTTGATGCCCGCAAAAGGCTTTTCATGAAGCAAGCAATACAATCCGTGACGGCCTGCGACCTTTTTCATCGTTTCCATCACGAGTTGGTTCTGATCGGAGGCGACGTTCGTGCTCGTAAAGACGGGGGCGAGTTCGTGTTGGCTGGGCGCGACTTCGTTGTGTTTTGTCTTTGCCAAAATGCCCAGTTTCCACAATTCTTCGTCCAAGTCCTTCATGTATTCGGAAACGCGTGTCTTAATCGCTCCGAAATAATGGTCTTCCAACTCCTGCCCTTTCGGGGCTTTCGCCCCGAACAGCGTGCGTCCCGTAAAAACAAGATCTTTGCGCGCGTCGTACATTTTACGATCGATGAGGAAATATTCCTGTTCCGCGCCGATGGTGGGATACACGCGCTTGACCGTTTCGTTGCCGAACAGGCGCAATATGCGCAGCGCCTGCTCGTTGAGCGCAGCCATACTTTTGAGAAGCGGCGTCTTTTTATCCAGTACTTCGCCGCTGTACGAAAAGAATGCCGTGGGGATATAAAGGGTGCCGTCCTTGACGAAGGCGAAGGAGGTCGGGTCCCACGCGGTATAGCCGCGCGCCTCGAAAGTCGCGCGCACGCCGCCGCTGGGGAAACTCGACGCATCGGGTTCGCCCACGACCAGTTCCTTGCCCGAAAATTCCATGATGACTTTGCCGTCTTTGGTGGGCGATATAAAAGAATCGTGCTTTTCGGCGGTGACGCCCGTCATGGGCTGGAACCAATGGGTAAAGTGCGTGGCGCCCTTTTCCACCGCCCAATCCTTCATCGCGTTGGCGACCACGTTTGCCACGCTCATATCCAGCGGCGCGCCCTCGTCGATGGTTTTTAAGAGCGATCTGTAAATTTCTTTCGGCAGTTTATCCTGCATGATCTGACGGTTGAATACGTTCGATGCGAACAATTCGGGGACTTTCATGGTTTACCTCCTGCAAAAGCAAAAGGCGCCGCGGAGAAGACCTCGCCTTTGAAGTCTCCGCCGCAACGCCTTTGTTGCCCGTTTGAATTTTATGCCCAAATTATAATTCTTTGCCCGCCGTTTTGTCAATGATTCAGAAGAAATTCGATTTATCACAAAAAATTATATGTGCCATTAGAAAAAAGTAAGCCATATTTATACGCGCTTGCGATAAATATGGCTTATTTCGCTCTTGGTTCATAACGGATATCTCTTTTCGATATCGAAATCTAATCCGTGCCGGTCCGCATTGGTCCACTGTTGTAAACATTCCAGGCATTCCGTGTATGCCACTCTCTCGCCGTATTGAAACTCTTCCCCTTCGATATTCTTATAATCGAACAACTCTTCTATCCCGACTATTAAATGCCGCATTAGAAGTTCTAATACCTCTTCCGCACTTTTCTTACGCATTGCCTCACCCGATATCTTCGTTCATTATGTCGTCATACGACACGTATCCTTTATAAATACAACATTCGTAAATTTTATTGATAAATCGTTCTTTTGTCAAATAAAACTTGCCTTTTCAAAGGGGCTGTCAACTATAATGGTTATGCCTTTTCTCCCTTTCTTTACATCAGACAAACATTTTTGCAGCCATTTAGTCTTTTCGTTTTCTATGATTTCATCCATGATCGCCAAAACCTTTATCACATCGTCATCGATAACGATGTGTTCTTTTTTCTTGCCGATCCGAAAATCCGCTTCCACCTTATTCTCTTTCATCATTTTCTTAATATAAGAGAGGCGTTTTACGATCCACTTTATCTTTGCTTTCTTCAATGTCTTTTTCTCATCATTAGTTCACTCCTTTTTATTATACAAAATTCAATTACAGTAAAAGTTCGGACTTTTACCAAATTATTCCATTTTTCTTTTTTAACGATCAAAAACCCAATGGAATCATCTCCTTTCTGAATGATATTCACATTTATTATAACACATTATTTATTTTATTAAAATAAAGACAGACGCATTAACGCGTCTGTCTTCTTATAAAAAATTCCTTTATATATAAAAAAGTTCGAATAGCTACATCGCTATTCGAACTTTTTTATGGCGCCGATTGAGGGAATAAGTACGAACTCAAAGAGAAAGAAGAGGCAGACCGGGAAGCGTCCCCGATCTGCTTTTCAGCTTTTTCCACATAGTTTTTGGAAAATCTTTCCGTAAATATGTTCTCCTGGAAGTTATAGGTAATCACGATACGGTCGCCGTACCAGATAATATCGCGGATAAAGGTATTTACAATCGTCTTCCGGGTTTTCATATCGTCGGGATCCTCGAACACTTTGGAGAGGAGATATTTTTCTACTTCCTCGACTGTCAGATGCGCATAGGTTTTCTGCGTTTCCTTGTTAATCTCTATATCCAGGCAGTTCACCTCGTCTTGCAGAGCCGCTAACCTGTCTTTGGTAAAATCGGTGATGATACCTTTTTCTATCGCTTTTACGATATTATCAGCCGCTTTCTTCGCCTCGTCGCGCTTCTTAACGAGCGTCTGTAATCCCGAACTGTCTCGGATGATTTTCTCATGGACTTTGACAATGGTTTCCGCGATCTTTGTGATGACGCTGTTCCTCCGCAGCATAGCCACGGTAGCGTTGATAACGTAATCTTCCAATACCTGCTTTTTGATCGCTTTACACCCGCATTCCGATTTGCCACGGCGTTTGGAAAGGCAGGTATAATAATAATGGATATCTCCCGTCTTGCTCGTGCCGCTCTCGCCTACCATTTTATGCTTGCAGTCGCCGCATATGAGTTTTCCCGAAAGTATGTAGTCGAAGATCTCTTTTTTACGGCCGGGTGCATTTTTGTTTTCTTCATTGATCGCGTCCACTTGATTCCATAGCTCCTTTGTAATGATCGGGGGAAAGATGTTGTCGTATTCCGTTCCCTGATGCGTAACGATACCCGTATAACGTTTGTCGTGCAGTACTTTATAGATAAATTTCTGCGTAAGATGTTTCCCGCATTTGCGGCGGAAGTTTCTTGCTTTCAGATCGTCCGCAATCGCCTGCGCCTTATATCCCTGCGCATACCGCCGATAGATTTGCCGGATAACGTCCGCTTCCGTTTCGTTGACGTGATATTTTTTGTCTTTCAGGTCCCAGCCGAAAATATCCTTACCGCCCGTGGCGTTGCCTTTGAGCCAACTTTCGCGCAAGCCTCGGTTGACCTTCTGCTTTAAGTCTTCGGAGAAGTATTCGTTAAAACCCTCGATAACGGCGAGAAAGAGTTTGCCTTCGGGAGTATCGGGAATATTCTCCATAGCGGAAACGATCTGCACGCCGTTGTCAAAGAGTTTCTTTCTGTTGACGACGGATTCGTACTTATTGCGTGCGAATCTGTCTAATTTGTAAACAATAACCACGCTCCATTGCTTCCGCTTGCTGTCTTTGAGCATTTGCTGGAACGCGGCGCGGTTGTCGTTGGTACCGGTCAAGGCTCTGTCGATATATTGATCGACGATGAGAAGGTCGTTCTTCTCTGCAAATTGTTTACATACGCGGACCTGCCCTTCAATGGACTGTTCCGATTGGCTGTCGCTCGAATATCGGGCATAGATGACTGCTGTTTTCAAAATAGATAATACCTCCGAAATATTTTTGCTTATAGGATACACCATAACGGCAAGGGAAACAAGGCACAGGAGCGGCAGTGTTTCCTATGAATATACGGATATACCGAAGAACAAAGGAAACCCAACCGAAACGGAACCCGTACAATTTTATGCCTGCCGTACCTTTCGGCGGAGAAAAAAAGGGAGAGCGGGAGCGTTGTGTCAAAGGTCTGCCCGAAAGGGACGCGCAGGAATTTTTGAAAAACATACTTTTTCAAGTATTCAAAATTGCTGCGCGCCTTTGACACGGCGCGAAAGCTCTCCCAAACTCCGAACGCCGAAAGGTTCGGCAGAAAAGTTGCGGAACCGTTGTATTTTGTTGGGGAGTTGTATGGGTATATATGGATTTTATCAGGGGAAAGTCCGGGCAGAGTTTCTTGCAAAGGAGTTTTCCGCGTGATATAATGGGAGCGCAAACAAGCCGAGAGGTTTCATATCACGGAGAACAGAAAGTTTTCTGACAGAGGGAATAAGTATCAGCGGAAGTAGCCGGGCGCAGGAGATTGTGCCGAGTGTGTTTTAGAAATACGGCGAAATAACCGGGTTGACCGTGACTGTCAGGCAAAGAACGGGCGAGAGATCGTCCGCCCTTTTGTCTGCGGTCACGGTCTTTTTTTATTTTCTCAGAAAAAATTTTCAGATTACCCGTCAAAGTTTTTCTTTATTTTGTCGGGTATAGGTGTAAATAAAAAATACGTATCGGAACGGCTTAATAAAACCTGTAAAAAATTGAAATATGAAAGTTTTATGAAATCTTCAATTTGGGGGCTGAATTTTTACCGCTCACGTGGCTATTAAGTGAGAGGTAATTTGACTTTAAACTGAAACAGGAGGAAGATATGACGACGGAAGAAATCAAGAAAGACTTAAAAACTATACGCGGGTATTATGCGGAAAGACCGGTTTTGGAAAGCGAATTTCAAATCGTTCCGCATAAAACGACAACTCTGGTACAGGCATATGCGGAGGCAATCTATGACGCCCCGCTCGATTTGTACAGGGTGTATTTCGCCTTATACGTCAAAGGTCTGACGCAGGAGGCTGCGGCGGAAGAACTCAACTACTGTACCGAGTATATCCGCATGAAAAACAAAAAACTTTTGGAGTATCTCCGAGAGAATATAACGAGGAGGAACGCGGCATGAGCAAGACCGTTACGGTCGTTATGGATTGATGTTACAAAAAAATCTATATAAAGGAGGTGATAACATTGGAAGAAATCGAGGTCAAGGACAACCCTTTGGGCATAAAAGTCTATGCCGTGGGGAGACCGGACATAGAGCATATGCCCGAGGAAGAGTTCGACCTCTTTGTTTCTTCTCTGGAATTGCGGGTGAGCGAATATTTTGAAAAGTTAAAAGAAAGCAAATAAGAAGCATACGGACGGCGAAGAATCGCGACGTCAAGCGGCAGCCGTAAGGATTCCGTATGCAGGAAAGAAAAAACAAAACAACCTCATCCGCCGAAGAAGAGATAAAGAGCAAAATTTTTATTTCATTCAAAGGAGGATAAACGCTATGCCGTATAGCAAAGTAAAAGTCTATTCGGATGGGAGCCACCGTATCGGGATACCTTACGAGCCGAACCCTCACGCGGGGAAACGTCGTAAAGTTCCCGAAGAGGTGATCACCGTCACGGAACCCGCCGAAGATGTTTCGGCAATGCCCGATGTGAATACCGTCGGGAACGAACCTGCCCAAACGGAACGAGAGGAAATCGCAACGGTTTCCAAACAAAAGCGTATGACACGCAAAGAGTTATTCGAGGAACTGTATCAAAAGAGCGCGGATATGAAAAAGCGGGAAAGAAAATCGTACGTGCAAAAAGAAATGCTGCCCTATTTCAAGGACAGCATCTCCTGCCGTGCGTTCGTGGAACATAACTTTAACAGAAAGCACAGGAATATGGTCTGCCGCAAAATGCGGCTGTGGAGAAAGATTAACCAGCAGACATTTAACTATTTTGTAACTTTTACGTTCGACGATAAGAAACATACGGAAGAAAGTTTTCAAAAGAAACTTATGCAGTGTTTACAGCATTTCAGTTCGAGAAAGGACTGGCTGTACATAGGCGCGTGGGAACGCGGAAAAGATACAAACCGTTTGCATTTTCACGGGATATTCTATATCCCCGAAGGAGCAATGTCGGGAGAGATGGAAGAAGTACGGGATTTCGATACCCGAAAGAGAAAAAAGCAGACGATTCGGCAGAATACGTTTTTTGCTGAGAGATTCGGGCGGAACGAGTTCCGTCCTATAAGCCATTCCTCGGATCTGCCGCAGATGGTGAGGTATCTTATGAAGTATATCGAGAAGTCGGGCGGCAAACTCATTTATTCGAGAGGACTGTACCGGTATTTCGTGACGGATATAATGGACGAGGATATCATCTGTCCTTACGGGGAAGAAGGAAAAAAGTTTATCCTTTTCGACGATTTCGGATGCTGGATGGGCGGAGAATACATAGGACAGCCGAGCAGCAGAGAGGTGATAGCGCGGTTGCCGAAAGTGACGTAGCGGAGAGCCAAAGCGGAAAAAAATCAAAGTATGGCGCGGCGAAAAATGCGCGCGGCCATCGCCAAGCGGTTCAGCGGCGATGCCGCGCGTTCGCCGCCGCTTTGATTTCCGTTTGCCCGCGTTGTTTCGTTTCGGGCGTGCGCTTGGCTTCGGCGCCCGCGAGCGCAGCGAGCGGGTGACGAGGCGGCGTCAGCCGCCTCGTCAGCGTAGCCGCCGACTTGTTTATAGCCAAGCGCACGTATTACTGCCATTTGATTTTTCCACTTTTTTCAGTTTTAATTTGTAAATCAAAGCCACCCCTTTCAGGGTGGCTTCAAAAATCGATATTCAATTATTACTTTGTCAGCAATTAGTATTATGTATTAAATCATTCTCATGGAACGTTTCCGTGTATATACTTCTATCCCTTCAATTATCGTACCGGAGAATTAAGGGGCGTTCTTTTTTTATTTTGCTCTTTTTTTCATGCATACGGTGAGTACCGCAGCTATTACGCATGATAAGAGCGCTCCGCCTACAAAAGATACGGTTAAAACAGAGCCGCAACCCGTTTTTTCCGCGACCGTTACTTTTACAGTAAAATCCGTACCTTTGTAGGTGATTTTGACGCTTTGTTCGCCCGCTGTCTTGGCGTCGTATCCGCTGATCGTAAACTCGGTGGTCGCCGCAGTTACAGCCTCGTCGGCTTTGCCGCTCGCAAACTTTTTGACGACTTTGATACTCGAAAGATCAAATTCTTCGCCATAGGCATATTCTGTCTTTTCGACGCTCAAATCCAAAGTTTCTTTATCGAGTACTTCAACTTCAAAACTCGTTTGTATCTGCTGGTTCAAAACTGCTTTGGAAACAGTTACCGTCTGCTTTCCGACCGTGTTCTTATCAAAGCCGGATACGGTCAGATCCGCAAGCGTCAAAGTCTCGCTCGTGCCGTCCATATAATTGAGTTTGAAACTGCCGCCCGCCAATTCATTGCCGTATTCCACGTCTGTCGGCGCAGTTTCCATTGTTATGCCCGTCGCGTATTTGGCTAGCTGAGCCCCTTTAATATAATATTTCATTCCGCTGATAACCGTTTCGCCATTTGAACGATCCCCGAAAGAAAAGACAGGGGTGTAACTCTCAGGCAACAACTCTTGATCTGTACATTCCGCAGCAATTTCCCCGTTCACGAGTACTTGCATACTCACTTTTTTACCGGTATATTCGATTTTTACCGTATAGGAACCACCCGATTCAATCGTCTTGATCTCGCCATTGAAAGGAAACTCCCCCAGCACTGTTTCCGCGTAATTCCCGACTTCATCCGCATGTTGAAAAAAATACGTAGTCGTACTGCCGCCTACAAAGTTTGCGCGTACATGATATTCGTATGTATCGATTCCGTTTTTGGCAAATACCAAATAAGGAACCGTCCAAACTCCTAACACTGCCGGCGCTATGGTCGCTTCCATGACAAACGTCAGTTCGTTCATGTTCTTTTCCGTACCGTCCGCCAACTTGATCTTTCCGTCGGTAATATAATCCATAAAGGTAGATGCATACACTCGGGAATCATCGCCGTAAAGCATCACTTCTCCGGTATCAGCATCGTAAAAATTTTTACCGAAATCGGTTCCTGCAAAATCGAGCAGATTTTGCGGTGCGGCTTCGCTTTCTTCCGCTACAGCGGGAAACGCCGCAAAGCAGGCGGCGGACAAAGCCAAGGTCAACATAAGAATCAGTATTTTTTTCATCTTTTCTTCCTCCTATAAATTTAGATGAATTTATTCCAGATCGTAAGCGCTGCGAATGCCGCGAGACAGAGCACAAAAGTCAAAACCGCAGAGCGTTTGAAACGAAAAGTGCCTTTCGCGGGCTGAAAGCGCACCGATCGGAACAGCCAATAAAGTACCGCCGCGAAAATGAGCGCCGCGGCTGCGCTGAAAAGTCCGTACAGTACAGATGTTTCTATGGATACAGCCGCATACGTCGAAAGCGGCAGTATCCAATAGGATGGAACGATCGTCTGTAAGCCTTCGAAAACAAAGGCGAAGATAAAGCAAAATCGCATTCTTTTCGTGCCGCAAAAAATCGCAGCACTACCGACGCCGAGTATAAACAGGCGAATTGCAATAAGCAAATCGTAACTGACGAACGCAGACAAGAGCGATGCAAATGCAATTCCCCATATCGTGCGACCGTATGCCTTTCTTCCCAAATAGCGAAATGCGTATTCGCGAAGGCCGGCGGCAAACACAGCGTTTACAACGAGCGACAAAAACAACTGCCACAGTGAGGGACGCGGGGGTATATACAGCGAAAGTCCGCCCGTCGCCGCCGCTCGGAAACCTTCTGCCGCATAAATTGAATACGTATAAAACAGCCAGGCAGTAAGCGCTGTCAGCGCCACCAACACAATATCACGTTTTCGTGCCTTTGGAGGCGTATAGGCAGAACGGGCGAATGCTTGCGAATATTTCTTTTCATGTAGTTTCAGAAACAACACAGGTACGCCGAACACCAAAAACGGCTGAAACAAATAGAGCAAAACGATAGATACCATTGAGGATGCAAACCGTGAAATAAGCAATGAATCAAAAAATCCGACAAGAATCATGTAAAAGACCGCTATATTGAACGCAGGTCTGCGCACGCGCAAGTTTATGTCAAACAGTCGTTCCACTCGATAAGCCCCTCAAATAATTTTTAATTTCCGCACGTCCCAAAGCGGCAAAATAGGTCGCTTTATTATTTACGGAAACGCGCATCTCTTCTCTCCCCGTGCGAAAAACCACGAGCGGTTTAAATTCGCTGAACGGTATTGACCGAAAGGCATCGTTTCCCTCAAACGTACAGTGTAAAATTACGGAATCCCCTTTGGCAAGCCGCACGCCGTCTCCAATTTGGAAATAGCGATTTTCATTGTCATAATAACCGAATTCCGCACGAATGCCTTCCAACGAAAAATCAAGCCCGGTAACAGTCACACTGCCGTCTCCCGCATTCGTTACTTTTACATTGTAACTTTGCAGTTCCTCGGCGCTCGCCGTAGCACCCGCAAACGTCAAAGCACTATTACAATCTCCAATGGATACGGTAACTCTTCCTATCGGGAAAATATTGTTCTTCTCTGTTCCCCGCATAACGGCGTAAGTAAACACAGTCTCGTCTTTCGGCAAATTATTTCTGTCCAGCACGCACACGAGACGATAACTCGTAAAGTACACATCCGAAAAAATAACTTGAATACTTGCATCCTTTAATGAATAATCTTTACCGTTTTCGTCCCTCAAAAGAATATCCTCGTATTCAAGGAATCTTTCTCCCCCCTTGACTTCGTAGACCTGCAAAGTAAAATATGGATTATAAGCACTGTCCGTCCACGCAGTATAATGTTCATGCCGCGCAAAATACACGCCCGCAGGCGGAAAAGAGTTCTTTTCCGCCGCAAACACGCATATCCCGCTCGTCACGAATATGACTGCAGCCAAAATCAAAGCGCCCGTGACAAGAATGTTTTTTTTCATATCGCACTACCGCATTTTTAAAACGTTCTCCGCATTTTCTTCGGACTTTAGTCCGTATAGAAACACTTCGCTCAATTTCGTACGCGCGTTGACCGACTCAAAGGTAAACGCCCCGCCTCGCACGACGCTATCGGTATATTCGAGTGCAGCCGTACCGGAAACTGTCGCTTCATTTCCCGCAAATACTCGTATATCTTTATCCTGCACGACAATCGTAAGCACCATGCTTCCGATTTCAAGAGAATCCGTCAGTTTCCGTGTAACGACTTTTTCACCTCCGATCGAAACGAACAGTTCTTTTGCGAGTGTCATTCCGAGCACTAAAGCATTGTCGCTGTCTTCTCCTTTTCCGACCGTACCTCCCAGTATAAATGCAAAATAGACATCATCCGCAGGTTTACTGCGCTGGAATTGCGTTAATTTGAAAGAAAGTATAAAGTCGGTAATCCCTTCGGAAACCAGGCTCATGGCTGCGTTAGGATTGTATATTTCACCATTGCCGGCGCTTATGTTTCCGAAGATAGGATAATTATCTGAATATGCCTGACATTGATAACTGCCGATCTGGAACGCCGCTTTACTGCCTATCCATTTCAAATTTCCGCCCGACGCCGCAAAATCTGTCACGGAAAATTCAACTTTCGCTTGAACACCGCTCATCACGGTGAGCACGTTCGCGTCGGAATAGACAATGAACAACCTGGTTGCCGCTGTCTTATCGAAATTTTGCAGCATCACTTCTCTGACGGCTATCCCGCCTTGCTGGAGAGCGAGTTTTCCGTTCGGATACAGCCTGACGGAACAGTTTTCCGAAGCGGCGCCGAACAGGAACTCTACGTATGCCGCGTCTGAATTGACTAATTGGAATTTTACCGTAAAATCGGCACGGAAATATTGCAACGACTGATTGGTAGAATATTCTGCCTTTTCGATATCTGCGTTCTTCTGCGTGACTCCGCCGTTTCCGATCTCCCAAGTGCCGCTTACCGCCTTATAGGAAACCAGCCCGTAATTACCGAAATTTACAGCATCGAAAGCAAGTTCGCCGTATCCTGCATGAGCGGACAAACTCTGTCCATCGTTGACAGCATCACCGAAACAAAAATATTCAAAGGATGCTTCCGACGTTCCGTCATTGACTACACCCGCGTACATATCCGAATAATTCGCAATCAAATGCGTGCCGATAGGGATAAATTCTTCCCCGCCGATCGCCTTGTAGCGAGCCGCCCAATTCACACCCGTGCGTTCAAGCTGAAAAATAAGTTCGCCGGCAACGTCATCTTTACTGCCCTGTACTTGAATGGTTCCCTCGTGGACATGCCCGAATACGATCTTTACAGTTCCTCCGAGATTGGCTCTGCCGGCAAACAGATAATCCGTTGCGTTTTGCCAGACAACAACGCCCATATGATCACCGTCTTTTTTCGGTGAGCCGCTCATCTGCGTCTTGACTGTAATATCGCGCATCGGTGCATGCGTCAAACGGTATACTCCGCTTTCCGCACTCTTTAACGTCAACTTTCCATCCGCGATAACGGCTTTGGCCGTTTCGCCCGCCGTGAACATCATCGAGTCGCTCCCTTTTTCAAACTGCGTGCTCTTCTGGCTTTCCGCCGTTTTTGCCGTTACGTTCCGTACCGTACCCTCTCCGTAAAATCCGCATTGCCCCTCATAGGACATTTCTACATAGCATTCGCTCGACGCTTGTTTCCCGTTGCTCGTTTCCACGTAGAAGGTATTATCGTCGCTTCGGACTACGGATAGCGTTTCTCCTTTCGCCACCGTCAGCGTTGCGACCGTCTTCTCTGTCCCGCCCTTCGACTCTCGCGCTTTGACGGTTACCTTTGTTCCCTTGATCTCGGCTCCGTAATAAGCCCCGCCGCTCTCGTTGTCCGCCCGCATGAATGCGGTTATTTTTCCTTCGCTTTGCAAACTCAGTATTGCGTTACCGTAAATCGGCAGCGCCGCGCTGCGGTTTCCGCTCACCTGAAAACTGTTTTCGCCGATTTGTTTTACTTCTCCCTCACCGCCGCTCAACTGCCACTTTCCTGCCCAATTTTGCGATTTCTTGTTGCTCAGCAGTGCGCCGTACGGCATGATTTCAATTTTTACTTTGCCATCCTGTACGACGTAACTGTTTCCCGACAGAACGTCATGCAATTTTTCTCCGTTTTTCACTTCCAGCGAATGGACGTCGACCTCTACGCCGCTGCGCACTTTGCCTGCGGGATTTAAGACGGTCATTATAACCGTATCCTGATAGTTCCTCTGAAATTTCCATAAAAGGTTGTCAGAATCTACGCCTAAATCTCGTAAAACGCCATACTTGAACAAGCCTTCGTTTTCTGCCCGGAATTGTCCGAGCGCTTTATACAGATGAAAAATATCGTAGTTCCATGTACTGCGATCCCAGTTCATCGCATCGAAAAACGAATGATCGAATTGGCTGACCATGCCGATTTCTTCGCCGTAGTAAAGGGAAGGCGCACCCATATAGGTCATTAACAGGAGATGAACAGCCATAGCCTTTTCGACATTGCCCGACGTTTCATCTAAAAGGCGCATGGTATCGTGATCGGCCGATATCGTATAGAGTGAAAGGCCCGTCGCACGGGGCAGACGAACGACCGTTTCGTAACATTTCGCGCTCAGTGCCGCGAGCGATTCAGCCGTAATTTCCTTTGCCGAAAAACTTCTCACGCCCGCCAAAAACTCCTGGCTCCAATACGTATCCGCCGCATAGTCGGTATACATCGTTGATGCGGAAGCGTTTTCAATACACAGTAGCGAATCGGGCGCGACCTCTTTCATATACTTCCGCATATCTTGAATGATCTTCGTGCCGTTGGTATTCATGCCGCCGAACAGCACCGAAGAATCGAGCCTCCAACCGTCTATACCGAGCCGCAAATAATATTGCATGACCGAATCGGGAGAAGAATAAATGAGCTTTTGCGCCGCAACTTTGCCGAAATCAACGATGGGACCGAATTGGTTGGATTTAATATTTCCGTTCTCGTCCCGCATGAATACCGAATAATAAGGTGATGACTGTTCGGTCGCCGGCTTCGTATTCCACAAGTTTTCGCCGTTTACATACACCGATGCCTGCGTCAGGAAAGCAAACACGCCGTCGAGCATAAACCTCATATTATTTTCATGCAGTTTTTCCGTCAATAAAGTCAGCATCGGTTCACTGCCGAAAGTCGAGTCGAGATTTGCAAGATCCATCGCGCCGTAACCCGCGTTATGATTGGCGAGCCATATGGGGTTTATGTATAGTCCGTTTACATTGAGTTCCTTAAAATAATCGGTTTTTTGCAAAAGGCCGTTGAGATCGCCGCCGAAATAGTCCAATCCTCCGCTGTGTGTCAAACCCCAAATATTCTGATTGATCGATCCGCCGTACTTATCGGAAAAAGTTTCACCGTTGTAAAAACTGTCGGGCATGGCGGAATACCACAGCATGCCTTTGGACCAATCGGGCGTTGAAAAATTGATTTGCGCCAGAAAATCCGACGATAGCGAATCGGGAACGGAATCCCCTTTGTAGGTGTTCTCCGCATTATAGACAATGCTTTCCACATTGTTTTTTACGATAAAATGATAGCGGTAAGCACTCTTTTGCGGCGGAATCTCGCCTATATAATAGTCGTAATACCCGTTCACGTCCGCCCGTTCGTATTGCATGGAAACGTTCGTCCAGCGGCAATCGGCCGCGGGTTTATCGAGATCGCAAGTATACCGCAAAATCACTTCGGCGGCATTTCCTCGCAACAACCGCAGTCGCATAGTTACCGTGTCCGTGTCGGTCGGCTCGATATGCGATACGTACGGCGCGCCGATATCATGATATAACTCCGCCGTGGCGATAGGTTCATCGACACGTGAAGCATCTTTCCCCGAATCTCCTCCCTTCTGACAACTACCCAGTAACAGGCAACTGCAAAGGATTAAAAGAACAGAGAGGATCATAAGAAAAATATTTTTAGTTTTCGCTTGCATGATTATTCCCCCATCTGGTATCAAGAGAACGTACGATCGGTGAAGACCGCAGTATCCTTATAATTTTCTCCGAGACGGAGTCCGTATACCTTGAAATTCCGATATTCAAACTTTCCGTTTGCGGAAAACAGAGATACAAGTCCGCCGTGCGCGAAATCGCTCTCATATTCGAGCACAGGTTGACTTGCGAATGTATCGGAGTCACCGCCCGTATAATGGTCTGCAAACAGAAGGATCTTTCCTCCGGACACCACAAGTGTCAAAAAGACATTACTTTTGAAAGAACTGCCCAAATCGACAGACGCCAATTTTTCCCCGCCGTATTCGACAAATGCTTCCTGTTTGGAATTGATGCCGACAAAGAACGCACCGTTTTTGCCGCAGCCGACCGAACCGCCGAACACGAAACCGATCTCCGCTTTATTGAGAATATTCGTTTGCTGAATACTCTTGATATCCAATGTCGCTACGAATTCCGTCACCGCTGCCGTATCATGAGCGACCGTATATGCCTGAAACTGCATGGAAGCGATCTCGTATGCAACCCGAATTCCTTCGATAAAGATTGGTCCGCTCGTATATCCTTCCACTCTTTCAGAAAGCAGTAATTTCATTTCCGTACCGAAATAAACAGACAAAATACCACGATCGGTCATTATCGCCATAATACGGACGGGTTCATCGGGCAGGGTTCCTGCCTGTAACGTTCTTAATACAGCAGAACCTTTCAACAATTCGACCTTACCGCTCGGGAAAAGCCTAAGAGCGTGATCTGCACCGAAACGCAATGCGACATTTCCGTCTCCCTTATGAATCCTTACGGAATAATCTGCGCGGAATCCCTTGAAATTGCCTTGATTATTTTTTAACGCCGTGACTTCCGCAGTCTCATCGTTCTGTAAAAATCCGCCGTTGACCATTTGCCACGAGCCGCCTTCTATCTTATACTGAACGAGCGAGTACGATGCGGACTGTGAGGATGTTTGATTACAATCTCCGTACGAGGCGTGCGCGGAAACGCTTTGACCGTCTTCAACGGCATTACCGAAACAGAAATATTCAAAGACGGCCTCGGAAGAACCGTAATTGACAATTCCTGCGTTCATATCAGAGAAATTACAATATAAGCCTTCGGCCAACAAATTGAAATCTGTTTCTTCCGGCGTTTTATAGCGTGCGGTCCAATACGTACCCAAACGTTCAAGCTGTATAACGAGTTCTCCCTCGACGTCGTCTATCGATGCGAAAATCGTCGCCTGTCCGTTGATAGATTGCCCTAAAACCAACTTCACACTACCCGAAACATATGCACGCCCGGCAAAAATAAAATTGTTTTCGCTCTGCCCAACGGTCACCCCCATATAATCGCCGTCTTTTTTCGGAGAGCCGCTCATCTGCGTCTTGACTGTAATATCGCACATCGGTGCATGCGTCAAACGGTATACTCCGCTTTCCGCACTCTTTAACGTCAACTTTCCATCCGCGATAACGGCTTTGGCCGTTTCGCCCGCCGTGAACATCATCGAGTCGCTCCCTTTTTCAAACTGCGTGCTCTTCTGGCTTTCCGCCGTTTTTGCCGTTACGTTCCGTACCGTACCCTCTCCGTAAAATCCGCATTGCCCCTCATAGGACATTTCTACATAGCATTCGCTCGACGCTTGTTTCCCGTTGCTCGTTTCCACGTAGAAGGTATTATCGTCGCTTCGGACTACGGATAGCGTTTCTCCTTTCGCCACCGTCAGCGTTGCGACCGTCTTCTCTGTCCCGCCCTTCGACTCTCGCGCTTTGACGGTTACCTTTGTTCCCTTGATCTCGGCTCCGTAATAAGCCCCGCCGCTCTCGTTGTCCGCCCGCATGAATGCGGTTATTTTTCCTTCGCTTTGCAAACTCAGTATTGCGTTACCGTAAATCGGCAGCGCCGCGCTGCGGTTTCCGCTCACCTGAAAACTGTTTTCGCCGATTTGTTTTACTTCTCCCTCACCGCCGCTCAACTGCCACTTTCCTGCCCAATTTTGCGATTTCTTGTTGCTCAGCAGTGCGCCGTACGGCATGATTTCAATTTTTACTTTGCCATCCTGTACGACGTAACTGTTTCCCGACAGAACGTCATGCAATTTTTCTCCGTTTTTCACTTCCAGCGAATGGACGTCGACCTCTACGCCGCTGCGCACTTTACCTGCGGGATTTAAGAGGACAAGAATATTCATACCTTGATAGCTTCTTTGATATTTCATCAGAAGATTGTTTTCATCCACGCCGAAACTGCGCAAGGTACCATACTTAAATAAGCCTTCGTTTTCCGCCCGGAATTGTCCGAGCGCCTTAATTTGATTAAAAATATCGTAGTTCCATGTACTGCGATCCCAGTTCATCCCTACGAAAAAACGATCGGCGTCGAGCGTACCCGTTTCCTCGCCGTAGAAAATCGTGGGCGACCCCATATACGTCATGACCATAAGATAAAGCGACTGCGCCTTGGCAACATCGCCGTCCATCAAGTACAGAATGCGATCCATATCGTGATTGGTAAGCATATTATAACTGGAATGCGCAACGGCACGAGGCAGCCCGAGCACCGCTTCATATAGATTGGACGAAAGCAAATTGATTGTGGATTTGTTCACCTTTCCGTCCATGAATGCCTCTATCGCTTTCAAAAAACGCTGATTCCAATATGTATCTGCCGCGTAATCCGTGTACATACCCGCTTCGTTGGCATTTTCCAAGCACAACAGTGAATCGGGCGCGACTTCCTTCATATATTTTCGCATATCCTGGATGATCTGCGTTCCGGAACGCCCGTCGGAAGCGACAAACAGTATCGCCGAATCCAACCTCCAACCGTCCACACCGCAGGCCGTTACATAGTACTGCATTATAGAATCGGGCGAGGAATAAATGAGTTTTTGCGCATCTTCGCTGGCAAAATCAACAACATAACCGAATTGGTTGGTAATGAGGTTTCCGCTGCCGTCACGCATGAATACGTTATAATAATCCGAATTCTTATCGCTCGCCGCCTTGCCTTCTGTGGGCCAAAGGGAAGAAGAATTGACGTATTTGGAATTTCCGACAAAGTAATTAAATACACCGTCAAACATCAGTCTGAGATTATTTTCGTGCAGAGAAGAAGACAGTTTTTTCAGCATCTGCTCATTTCCGAACGTGGAATCAATCAATGTACCGTCAAAAAATCCGTATCCCGCATTATGGTTGGCGAGCCAAACGGGATTGATAAAGAGAGCCGTACAGTTGAGTTCTTTAAAATAGTCTATTTTTTCATACAGACCTTGAAAATCGCCGCCGAAATAACCGAGCCCGCCCGAATGTACAGCGCCCCAAGGGGTGCCTGAAATCGCGCCGCCATACTTATCGTTGGTCGGATCGCCGTTATAGAAACTGTCGGGCATCGCAGAATACCAAAGCGCACCTTTTGACCAGTCCGGCGTGGAAAAATTCACCTGCAATAAAAAATCCTTGCTGAATCCATTAAAAGGATTTTGATATTCGCCGTTTGCATTTTTCTGCGCAACTTCCGCCTCGCGGCCCGCGTAATAAACAGTCTGCTTATTATTCCGAACGACAAAATGATAGCGGTAGGCCGATTTCTGTGCAGGGATCGTGCCGATAAAATAATCGTAATAGTCGTTGACGTCCGCTTTTTCGAAATCCATTTCCACGCGCTGCCACTCGGCAGTTTCGCCTGACGCAGACAAATCGGTCGTCCATTCCACCGCCACACTGACAGCGTTGCCGCGGCGAAGCCGCAGACGCACAGTCACGCTCTCGCTGTCCGTCGGTTCGAAATCGGACAAATAGATATCCCCTTGGTCGTGAAAAATGTCCTCTTTCACGATATCCTCGTTGATCAATGCGTCCGAACGGCCGTCATCCTTATTGCCCTTATCGCAACCGACAACGAGAAACACCGCGCAAACGAATAGTACGCAAGAGAGAAGACAAAGCCAAAAGCTTTTTCCCGAAATCGAATGATTCAATAATGTTTCCTCCTTTAACCTTTTACCGCTCCCGCCGCTACGCCGTTCAAAAAATATTTTGAAAAGAACGAGTAAATCAGCAGGATAGGAATACTCATGATGACCAGCCCTGCACACAGTACGCCGTACATAGAATTATTCTGCGCCTGGAAATTGATGAGCGCAATGGGCAGAGTTTGCGCGGCCGCATTCGTAGGCAAAACGATGAACGGCCAAAAAAAGTCATTCCAGGTCGCCGTAAACGTAGTAATCGCGATATACGCTAAAACGGGTCTGATCAAATTCAAATCGATATAAAAAAACGTTTGCAGTATGCTCGCCCCGTCCAGGCTCGCCGCCTCGTGGAGATCGTTTGGAATATTCTTGATATATGTCACCCCTAAAAAGATACCCGTTCCGCCGACCGCAATCATCACGGGAAGCAGCAACGCCCACAGAGAGTCGATCAATCCGAATTCACGAATAAGTAAAAACAAGGGAATAGTCGTTACCTCACCGCTGATAAACATGGAAAACAGAGTAAGGTAAAAAAGTATATTCGAGCCCTTATATTTAAGTACTCCGATCGCAAAAATAGTGAGGGACGCCGTTGCGATCTGAAATACGACCGCAACGACCGCGACAATCAGACTGTTCACGGCATTGACGGAAAACCCGCCTTTCGTCCAAGCCTCCGAATAGTTTTCCGGATGTGCAAAAGAGATGGAAAAGGGAGATTTTATGAATTCCCCTCTCGTTTTGAACGAAGTGCTCACAACAAAGAGCATGGGGTACAGAATCGCGATCGTAATCAGCGTAATCGTGATTCCTAAAATTATGTTGACGATAAAGTTGATGCGCTTTTGGCGTTTTAAACTCGTCTCTTTTTCACTCATAACTTTTTTCTACCTTTGCCATCAGTTTATTTGTAATCACTGTGAATGCCCCTAAAATCACCGAAAGCATGAAAGACATCACGATCGCCCACCCCATACGGCTCTGTTTAAATGCGTATGTAAATATGATCAGCCCTACCGGTCGCGTCTGCGGCATAGAACCTCCTTCCAACATAAAAAACATATCAAAAGATTTCATACCGCCAACGAACGAAAGTACGAGATTCATTTTCGTCGATGAGATGGTAAGAGGAAAGATAAATCGCCATAAAATCATCCAACGGTTCGCACCGTCCAGCGTGGCCCCTTCCAAAACATCCTTAGAAACCGCATTCATATTGACGAAATACAAAACCATTGTAATGCCTACAAAGCGCCATGTATTGGCTATGATGATCGAAAAAAGCACCACGTCGGGATCGTTGAGCCAAAGTACCTGTTCCCACCCGAAGAGTTCCCAAAGTTTAAAAAGAAGCCCCACATCGTAGGAGTAAATAAAATTCCACATGACCGCTACGACTGCACTGGGCAGGACGCAGGGAATATACAAAAGCACTCTGTACACCGACTGCATCCCGCGCCCCATCGAGTAGAGAAGATAGGCGAGAAAAAATCCCAGTACCGTCTGTAATATGGTGGACAAAACGGAAAATTCAAAAGCTACCCATAGCCCGTTCCAGAAATCGCCGGAACTTTCCGAAAAAAGCCAGATATAGTTTCCAAAATCGTTCCACCGTACGTTTACGACGCTTGCACGGATACCTGTAAAACTTAAAATAAAGGAAAATACGATAGGATAAACGATGAGTACTCCTACACCGATCAATGCAGGAATGGACATCAAATATCCGCAAACATTGCGCTGTCTGCGAAAAGCCTTTGTGTTCAGCATAAAAGCGTCACCTTGCTTCGGGCATCGCAGCTTTACACCAATCCGAATAGCTTTCGATATTTGCGCTGCTGCGGGCATATGTACTGGGAATGATTTCTTTCGCAGGATTATTGTACATGAGGTTTTTCAGAGCTTTTTTCAACTGTTCATAGCGCTCCTCCATGATTTCCGCGCCCGTACCGTGTGAGTTGCTGCCGCTGGAATAATAGGAAATCTTATCTCCGATCGAATTGTAAGAGGAGGTCGTATTGTAATCGGGCACATAGTCGTACAGGGCGGTAAAGGTCATCGTTTCCACCATTTCTTGCTGTACCTCGTTTGCATACGTCACGTTTTTGTTCGCCATAATAGACAGGGTGGAATCGCTGAATATTTGCTGCGCTTCATCGCTCAAAAGATACTCAACGAACTTCTTGGCCGCAGATTTTTTTGTGGAGGAACTGGAAATGCAGAATCCGTCGTAACCGCCGTACGAATAGCCGTAGGTGCTGTCGTAGCCATCCAAAGAATTGAAAATTTCAGGAGCGGGCAACGTCATGACGCCGACTTCGAATTCCGCCTGCTCGGTAATTTCGTTGAGAAGATTGTTATTGAGCATCGCCATCAGACACTCCCCGTCGATAAACAACTTTTCGCTCGCGTCTTCTCCGCCTGCCAGCACCGCATCGCCGAACACGCCCTTCGAATTCCACAGGCGCAATTTATCCATGGCCGCTGCATAGGCATTCCAATCTGTTTCATCTTGGGAAATGCGCCCCGTCAGATAATTCTCGTCGGAACTCATGCCGGATAAAACATCGTAGTAGGCAAACAGCGCCTTCCACATGAACATGAACGTGCCGTTGGTGCCGTACGTTTTTAACGGCGTGACGCCGAGATCTGCCGCAAGGATATCCGATAAAAGCTGTTCAAACTCTTCGAGCGACTCGGGTTGTGCCCAGCCATATTCATTGAAAACCGTTTTATTGTAATAAATAACGAATCCCGTTGCACGGAACGGTACATTGTAATGCCCTTCCCCGATCTTTCCAAGTTCCCACGCCCGCTCGTTTTTAAAACGGGACATAAATGCTTCGTCGTTCATGAACTGCTCCGTCAGATCCGCCGCCATAAAATCCTCTCCTTCAATGAGTATTTCACGCATCTGATGTGACCAATAGGAAAATACATCCGGCATAGTACCGCCGAGCCACGCAGTATTGAGCGCGCTCATCATATTGTTATAATCGCTCGTAGAATATTCCACCTTGATGCTTGGATTTTCTTTCGTAAAGTTTTCTGCGATCTCGTCGAATGCCTCCGCACATTCGGGCCAATAGTGCATGACGCGAATAGTCACGGGTTCCGTCGGAGTAGGCGGATCGTCTTCTCCCCAGTCATCGTTAGGCGTGGAGCCGCCCTTGCACCCGACGAATGCAAAACAGGCGAAGCACATAGAAACCGCAATTGCGCAAGCAACAAGTTTCAGCCAGATTTTAGTTTGTTTCATCTTTTCTTCTCCTTTTCATTTTATTTATAAAAATGTATGACTACATTTCCGCCGCCAAAAGGGGTAAAGAAATACTTTTCGGTATAAGTATTTTCCCGAAGAGTGAAATCTATGACCTCGTCCTCAAACCCGCGTTTACCCATAAACGTACTCTGTCCCGTAAAATTCACTTCTCCCGAAACATGATGATGCGGACCTAAAAGATTGCGCAGTCCACTATAAAACATGACGGAAACTTTGTTTTGTCCTTCTATAACGAATTTCCGAATATCCAGTTCATCATGTACGGAAAACAAACATCCGACAACTCTGTCGTTGATTGCAACCTCGGCACATACCGCGTTCATGCAATCGACACTGAGTCCCGCAATCGAGGCATCGCCCGAGAAATAAAACGATTTTTGAAAATTTCCACTGTAAAAAAACAAACCTTGCTGTGTAAGTTCACGGGAAAAATCCACTTGAGGCAAAGCGTCCACGGTAAACTTGCCCTCGCATTGCAAAACGCCGCCCCGCGATGACGTCACAGAATCGGGATATACACCGAAACGACCGCACAAATAAACAGCCTCGATTTCCAGCTCATAGGAAAAGCGGTTGCGCTCGCTCTCGAACACTTTATCCGGATCGATTTTCGTACGGTTGGGTTCGAGTATATATTCCAATGTAAGTTCATTCATACCCTTTCTGAGTTCGCAATCAAACCCACGGATATCTCTGTCGAGAAAAGAAATATCGTCCAAACGGTACTTTTTGCCGTTCCATTCGATTGTTTGAACCTTTCCCTGTTCCAAAAACACGCGGATTTTTTGATCGATCTTTGAACAGACAGAGTAGCGTACCCGCAACGATTTGTTTGCTTGAAGCGTTTTACTGATTTCATAAATTTCGTTTTGTACGAAAAGCACGTATTTCGGTAAGGTAAACGCATTTCCGTCAATGCTGTACGCGCATTTGTCCAAAGCAAGTCGGTTTTCCTCGTCCCATTCAGCTGAAAAAGTATGCAGGACTTCGCTCTGGAACCTTATCGGTACATTTTCCCGTGCGCAGTTTCCGAATACAAAACCTCTGCTCTGCATGGGCTGTAAAAGCACGCGCGTTTCGCAAAAATCCTCGCCCGAACAGGCAACGGCGCAATCCCCCTGTAAAAATCTGCGCTCCCGAAAAGTGCCCGCACGGTCGGAAACCAATGTAAATTCTTTTGTGTCGGAAGCACTCTTGTTCGCCAAAAATACATGCGTCTCGCCGTCCTTTTCGCACACACGCATACGTACGTCTTTCAACAATCGTCCGTCATCGGACACGCAGTAGAAGTTTCTGCGATATCCGATAAATTGCAGAGCCTTACCCCAAAGTTCAGCACGGTTTTGAACGACGCCGCCGAAAGGAAGTTCGTTTTGTCGGCTGATAAGCTCCTCGAGCGTTTTACTTTTTTCATATTCGGCAAACCGAGGCGGCGCGGTGGTAAACAATATTCTTCCGCCATTTTTTTTGTATTCCAACAACAATTTAGCCGTAGAACCAAGTATGCTTTCCACGTGCGGCACGATGATCAACCCGAATTCGGAATTTCCGAAACACAGTCTCGTGCCCTTGATCCGAACGCGTCCCGAAAGCGCAAATTCGTCCGCCGTTTCAAAGTCTGTTTGCAAATCGCTGAGCGCTTCTATCAAGAGCCGATAAGCATTGCTGACGACGCGCGCGTTCTCCTCCGGTTCGCAAGCGGCATTTTCCAGAGCGCTGATCACCAGTATCTTATCGCGAAATTCTTTGCCCGAATTAAATTCATTCACTGCATGCATCCAATCGTTCAGATAATGCCATTGCGCAAACCATGGCTCCTGCCCGGAAAAGAATGCCGGATAATCTCTTTTGCGGTTACCGACGACCGAATAAGCAGAAAAGTGCAGACATGCGCTGTTGATCCCCGCCGCAGCCTGATAACCCCAAATCCAGGCAAATTGCGCGAAATTTGTATTCCAGCCGCTGCATCCGAACGTTTCGCTGATGACTCTCTCCAATCCCTCTTGGCTTTTAACGCTTCCCAACGTCTTTACCAATACATCGGAGCACAATCTCCTTCCGAGAAAATCGATACCGGGATAACGCATCGAGCGATATGCGAGATCGCAGGATCCCGCAATCTCGCCCTGGTACAGAAGTCCGTCCTCGGCGGGAAGGTGTCCCGTCAAAATCAAATGATTGCGGCGGCACCATTCGTCGAGTTGTTTTATGTATGATTCGATAAATAAGGGAAATAAAATTTTGATATAGCGAAGGCGGAACTTCTTATATTTTTTTCCTCCGCAAAGCACGCAAACCAAATCGTCTTCAAATTTTCTGCCGTAAGCGTTTTCGTATTTTTCCGAGAGCACGGGACTATAGGAGATATACCCGTCCATTTGCGGTTCATCCGTGAAAATGCCTTTGATGACCGTACCGAACAAATGTCCGAGTTTGTCCCTGTATTTTTCGTGCGTACAACGGATAAACGCGCGGCAGGCTTCCGGATTCAAAAGATCGACATAATGAAGATCGCTCTGCGCTGCAAAAAAGCAGTCTGCTCGCTCGGGGGTACAACTTTCCCATCCGTTATTCGTCCGGCGAAAACATGCCGCTATCCGCATACCCCTGCACGCCGCCAAAGACCGCTCAAGGCGGAGACGTTGAATACACAGCGAGGCATCGCTCGCCACCACCAAGCCGCCGGCAAACCCGCTCGGCCAACCGTCCTCATCGTACAGCCATACCTCCAAGCCCTGTTTCCCCGCTTCGTCGGCGGCGATCTCCACAGCAGAAAACCATTGTTCCGAAAGATACGGGGTTTTCAACCCACAGCGCGAGTGAATAAAAAAACCCGCTATTTTCTGCTGCGCAAAGCCCTGTATCTGGCGGCGAATCTCCCTTTCGTTGAGGACATTGTTCCATGCCCAAAAAACTTTATTCCCGTATATGTCCATCACATCCTCTCACCCTTTCATCCATTCGTTTATTTAAGCAAACGGAATATTTTGCCTTCTCCCGCATCAAACGAGAGCGTGAAACTACCGTCATTTAAGGATACCTTTTCATATTCTTTTCTCTCGGGGTTGAAATACTCCAATCCGCTGACACCCTTTTCGGAGTCAAGTATGAAATCGGCCCTTACGCTATTCGTATAATCGTTATTGAACAGCATGACGTGTGAATTTTGCGAAGCGTCTTTATTTTCCATATACGAAACGATAAAGTCGCCGTCCGTTTTCGGGCGCAGGAAATAATCGGAAGGCAGCATTTTCACCCCTTCGTACCCTTCGGCGGTGTGATACGCCGCCGAAACGTCAGAGTTCATAACAATAGGAGAAAGCGCGCGGACCTGCCAATTCAAAGCTGAAACGCCATTGAACAAATCTTGATCGCGTATCGTTCCGTCTCGGTAAATCAAGCTATCATAAAAACCTTCGCCCTCGGTATCCGATTCGCCCGGACATACGTAATTAAAGTATGAAAATGCCTTAAAGCCGTAAGCCAGATAGGAATAAATGTTCCAGCGAATTTCATTGAGGTCGGTCATTCTCTTTTCCGTAAAGCCAGTGGACTGTAAAAAACTATGCGTTTTAATCTTGCCGCTCGTATAGGCAACGTCGCGAATAACTTCCATATCCGAAAATATTTTGCTGTCGTACGATTTTCCGCCCGCTAAAAACGGGTAAAAATCGGTGCTGATATACTCGCTGTCCGGACAGGCATCCACATACGCCTGAATATACTCGCGGTATGTAGGCGAAAACGCCCCTGTTCCGTAGCTCGGCAACAGATTGGTAAAGGGAACGAGATTGGGCAGAGCTTCTCTGTATTGGTCGAAATAGCGTTTGATCGTTCCCTGAATGACAGCCGTCGTCGGTTCATCCTTTAAATTGACAAAGCGGCAATAAGGACTGTCAAGCTCAGCATAGTACTCTTTTATTTGGTTTAAAGAAAAGCGGTTAGCCCCGTTTAAGTCCTCATTCGCGCAAATACCATAGACAATGCGGTATTTGCAGCACAGTTCGTCTATCTGTTTCCAATCCTCTATGCTGTCCCAATTTTCCGTATCCCATTGAAACGGAAAGAGATTGAAGTTGATTCCCGCCTGTGCGAGCCGGCGCATTTGTGTATCGTGCGAGGCGATATTATAACGATAATATGTCACCCAAGAACCGATTAAAATCTGCTCGTTCAAATCAACGGGTTCCGTTGCCTCGGGTATATCTTCCCAAGGTTTAAATTCTTCGTCCGGGTCTAAAGGATCTACAACGGGCGGATCAGGTTTCGGCCTTTCCGTTTCTTTTTCCGCTTCGCCGCAAGCGACAAGTGTAAACAGTAAACAAAAACACAGCAATATGCTGAAAATCTTATTTTTCATAACGGTTTCTTTTTCCCCTTTTCCATTACCATCAGGCATAAGATTCCCGCAACGAGGAACGTAGAGGCTAAGACAGATACACCCGTAACTGCACTGCCGCATCCCCGTGCTTTTCCGGAAGCATGAACGGTAATCTGTAATGAGTATTCGGTTCCCCGAAACATAACTTTGACCGTCTGTTTGCCGGCTTTATCCTTATCGTATCCGCTTACGGTAAAATCGGACGCACTTGTTTGCACGGATTTCACCGCCCCGCTTTCATAAACTTCTTCCGCTACCAAGGAGGAAACGTCGAATTCCTCGCCCTGTTCATATTCTGCTTTGCTCGTACTCACCCGATAGGAAACGACCTCGTCAACATATTCCTCGACTCCGATCTCAAAAGTCGCGCTTATTACACCGTTTAAGTTTTGTTTCGAAACAGTCACCGTCTGCTTGCCGACGGCATTCTTATCGAAGCCGGAAATCGTAAAGTCATCAAGCGTGAGAGTCTGTGTAGTGCCGTCAAGCATGGTCAGCAAGAAACTGCCCCCCGCCAATTCTTCTCCCTGCATCACGTCCGCAGGCGCGGTCTGTACCGTAAGACTCTTTGCGTAATTATCGAGTTCCACGCCCTTGACGTAAAACTGCATGTCGCTGATAACGGAATCCGCGTTGGTTCTGTCACCGAATGCGATGCAGGGAATGCCCGTCCACGCCTCGTCCTTAAATTTCACATCAAATTCGCTGACGTATGTCTGTCCGCCGATTTCGAGAATGTATTTCAAATGCGAACCAGTCATTTCGGACGTCACCGTATAACTGATTCCTTCGGATTGATTTGGCGCGCCGATTTCAGTTTTGACATCCTCATGCCAACCTGTTTCGTCGTTATAACGGCACATTACGTAGGCAGGCGTACCGCCCCCGTTCATATTTACACGTACATGCGAGTCGAGCTGTGCATCTTTGCCTTGAGAAAAAACCATAAAAGGTACTGTCCAGCCCCCTGTCGCCGCAGGTGTAACCGTCATTCTCGTAACGAAAGTCAATTCGGAAATATTTTTTTCCGTTCCGTCCTTTAATTTTAGTTTCCCGTCTGTAATACCGTCAAGAACGGTAGGAATATAAACAGTCGAATCGTCGCCATACAAAATCACTTCACCCGTAGCGGGGTCGTATTCGTTTTTACCATAATCGGCCGCCGCGAAATCAGCGAGATCGGTGCGGGTTTCCACCGTAACCTCGGCACGGGCGGATGCCGTCTGATTGAGCGTTTCGGCGGACACAACGATCTCTTTTTTTCCCGATACCGCCGATGAAAAACCCGATATCGTAAGTTCATCCTGTGAAAGCGTAGCCGTACTTCCGTCCGCATATTTCACGTCTGCCGTTACGCCCGTCAACGCCGCACCCTTTTCTACGTAGGCGGGGGCGTTTACTTTCATGTCCACGATATAATTGGCGATTTCGACATCCTTTATGTACATTTTCATGTCTGAAAACACTGAACCTGCCACCGCGCGCGCACCGATGCCGAAACAAGGCGTGAGATCCTCTGTCCACGCATTTTCTTTTTCGGCGGTGTTTGAGAATTCTCCCGAATCCGTCCGCACGGAATAATCATTTCCCTTTACTTGGATAATAGCTTTATAAGGAGTACCGTCCGCCACGTAGCCGATTCCCGTTTCGGAAATGACGGTTTCAGTGTTTTTAAACACGTACATATTGTTCAGCGTATTGCGGAAATGATATTCCATCGTCGTATCGTCATTTTTCGCGAAAACGATAAAAGGAACCTGCCACACTTGGCTTTTGGCGGAAATCGTAGCTTCCAGAACGAAAGTCAGTTCGGAAAAATTTTTTTCGGTTCCGTTTTTCAATTTAATCTTTCCGTCGCTGATACCGTCCAAAACCGTCGTAAAATAGTCTTTCGTATCATTGCCCGTCAATGTGAGCGTACCTGTTTCCGAATCGTAGGTATGATCGCCCCAATCGGTTGCAGAAAAATCAATCAGGTTCACAAACTCCTGCGCAGCAGGAGTTGTTGCGGCTGCCGCAACCGAAACAACCGCAAACAACATAAAGAGCATAGCCAATGAGAAACACCATAAAATTGCTTTTTTCATTTATTTTCCTCCCTGAATATTATTTGAATTTCCAAACGGATTCCCGTTCCACAATTTCGGCATCGAAAGTTTCCGACTGTGACAACTCATCTGCACCCTCTATCATATTTTTTAAAAGACAAAACACCTTGCGCCCGTACGCTTTTTTATCAAACCCCACTGTAGTGAGAGCGGGGGTACTGTACCTCGCGATATCTATATTGTCGATTCCCATCACAGATATGTCTTCAGGTACTCTCATCCCTGCCTTAAGAAAGGTGTGAATCGCGCCGATAGCCATCAAATCATTCGTAGTAATCACCGCGCTTGCGCGAATACACGTTTGTAAAAAATGTTTAGCAATATTCTGCCCGCTCTCCATATCAGTCGTATACGGCGGAGCATTTTCTAAAATAATACCCTCTTTATGAAATCTTTCGCGATATGCTTTCTGAAATCCCATGCAACGTTCATCGCTCGTAGAACGGATATCTAAACCCGAGAAATATACAATGTTTTCATGCCCACAGTCCGCGAGGTATTGGACCGCATCGTGCATGATACGTCGTTTATCTGTTTCTACGAACACATATTGCCGACCATTATTCTCGATTTTATTGCCAAAAACAACTTTGATATCGTTATTTTCCAATTCGGCAAGAAGTTTAACACAGGTTTCCATCATTCCGAGAGTAATGTAAATTCCCGCTACACGCATAGATACAAGGTCGGCAATAATATTTTCTCCCCGATTTTTTAAATCCGCCACGACAACAACGTAGCCGCTTTTATAAGCCTCCTGCTGAAATCCGTCCATGATTTCGCTGTACACGGGATTGGAAAAATTGTCGATAAGAATCGCAACGATATTAAGATGTTTTTTTGCCAATCCCTTAGCGATAGCGTCAGGTTTATAACCAGTTTTCTGCACCGCATCCATCACTTTTTCTACTGTTTCTTGCGAAAAATTGCGCGAACCGTTTAACACATAAGAAACGGTTTGAGCAGATACTCCTGCGATTTTTGCTATGTCTTTCCGATATAATTTCATAAATTACCTCCCCATTCTCCCGTTTTAAAAAAACTATGCCTTTCCTGATTTTATTTGCTATCCGTGTAGCAGATTTTGCGATTTAAATATAACACAAAATTTTCACATTGTCAATACATTTTGAAAAAATAATTATTGATTTATTAGAGTGCCTTTAAATGGATATGAAGTTAATGGCATCGCGGATATATATACCCGCTATAGGTAGACAAATATCTTTGCCGCATTTTGATGAAATACTCATATACGGTACTCGTCGCCCTCGACAGCATTTTTGCTATATCGGGATAACTCATTCCCGACATTCTGTAATCCAATGCAAGATTCATGTTTTCCGTTAGGTTCAACGATGCTATAACTGCGTCAACGATCGAATAGTCTTCTTCCTCCGTTTCTTCCGCCATGGCTTCAATCTTCATATTTGCTTTTTCAAGGCTTATATATTTCTGCATGTAGCAGTATTTCCTGCATAACATTCTGGTTACGATCAGGCAGCATTCTATTTTTATCGTGATCCTTTTCCCTCGTTTCGAGATATACAGGAAATCGTCCAGATATTCTCCGTAATGTTCGCAAAGGAAAACCGCCACGCTTTGTACTATATCGTAGCAGTCTGACAGTATGTATCCCCGCGTATCTTTGCAGAACACGTCTTTGCAAAGTTTCGCATGCGCGATTACCGCATGACGGCTCATAAACCTTATGAGGGTTTTCGTTTCCTTAATCGCCAACAATTCCGACATGATCAATACGTTATCGGGAGATATTTTCTCAGCCAACACCTTAAAATCCCTTTTCTTTTCCGTTTGTTCCATTTTTACACCTCCGAAATTTGATTTTGCCTTTTTCGGGCAAAAGGCGAAGGTGCATAGGACGGTCAAGGGAAAGCATCTTGCGTATCGGTCTGCGGAAGTCAACGGGAAAAGAAAAATCGTTGCGTGGATGAAAAGCACAACTATATAAATACAGCAAAAGAGCCGAGCAAGGAATTTTTCCTTGCTCGGCTCTCAATTCATTTTTATAAAAGTTTTAAGCGACGATTTTGCGGACGTTGACTTACGCGAGGACCTATGCTACCATAGCCGACCGAAAAAAGCAAAATTCGAGGTGCTACTTCAATCGAATTATGATACCGAAGAAATCTCGTGCAAAAAATAATACGAACTCCGAATTTCCTTCGGGGTTCGTATTATTCTCGTATGGCGCAGAGAGAGGGATTCGAACCCCCGGAGGCTTTCACCTCAACGGTTTTCAAGTTCTATCCTACGTTTGATGTTTGCCGTTCGTTATTGCTTTTTAGCAACCCGAATTTTCGTAAAATCAGCGTTTTAACCGCTTTTTTATCCGATAATTCGTGCTTTTTACCATATTTATGTGATATTTAATGTTCACTATCACTTTTAATTTTCAGCGCATTTTTAACTGCTTTTTGTAGAGATTTTGTAGAAGAATGAAAAGTCGTTACTGTAACAGGTAACGACTTTTTTGATTTCTGAGGATAAGTTTCTTGAGAAAATTTTAAAAACACCCCCGATTTAGGCTTCAAATTGTCTATGGATATATGAGAGATATTTAATTAAAAAAATTAAGAAAATTTTTGAAATAGGTCCGATTTTGCCTTGATTTTGTCCACGGATATATGAGAGGCTTTTTATTTCATTATTAAAAATAAAAAAATTTTTAAAAATAGTTCCGATTTTGCTTTGATTTTGTCCATGGATATATGAGAGGGTTTTTACTTCATTATTAAGAATAAAAAAATTTCAAAAAATAGCCGATTTTCCCTTTGTTTTGTCCATGGATATATGAAGGGAAAATTTACTTGTTGAATAAACGAACAGACAGCCCGTCGTAAGGCTGACTTTTTGTTGTAAAAACTACTTACCCTCTTATTTCTTTAAAGGGGAAGTAATAAATAGTATTCAAAGATGAAGATACCATATGAAAAAAAAGATTTACGCAAATTTTTAAAAAAACCCGAAAATATACACTATTTTTGTCCACGGATATATGAGGGGAAAAATTGAAAAAATGGAGGTACTAAATGAGCAAAAATGATCAACGTAGAGAATTGCTTTTGCAATTTATTCGCAAGCGAAGTGGGCGGCGGTTTATCGTAACTGTAATGGCAAAAGAGTTTAACGTGAGCGAGCGAACGATACAGGACGACCTTTCTTTATTGGAAGCATCCGGACTAATCAAACGAACACCGAGTTACAATTCATTGCACCGACAAAACGGAAATATTATTGTTTATACGGGCAGCCGCAGACGGCAATCTCACAAATCGGACGACGAGTAAAAATAAACCGTATGCCCTGTTTGAGGGGTGGAGCCAAAGATGGCGAAAAAGGCCTATTTTTTTGAACAGGATAAGAAGCGAGACTCACTTTACAGTCTCGCTTACTTGTTACGGGAAGGCGGGATACCCGCTTCCGTCTTTTCAGGGATGAAATTTATTGCTTAGAAATTGTTGTTTTAAGTCAATTTCTGCGTGTATCGGTTGGGAAATCAAAAGTATATTTCAAGTCGTTTACAAGCGAATTTAGGCGCAGAATCAGACTGAATACAGCAGTAAAATAAAATTATGATTTGGAGGTTTGAATGTTTAAAGAATATCCTGACGTAGTAAGCGTCGAACAGCTGATGGAAATGTTGCAGATCGGACAATCGCTTGCATACCGTCTTTTGCGAAGCGGTGCTATTCCTGCGAAAAAAGTTGGAAGAAAATATATCATTGCAAAAGTCAACGTAATTGAATTCGTTTGTACCGTTTGTAAGGAGGTTGCTTAATGAAGGGACGGCTCGTCGCAAAAAACGGAAAATATTATGCTGTTATTTCCTATCAGGACGAAAACGGCAAAAGCAAACAAAAATGGGTTGCCACGGGTTTGGATGAGAAGAATAACAAGCGCGCTGCGATGGATATGCTTCGGACAATTGAAGCAAAATTTGCAAACGGAACGCTCGGTATAAATTCACAGAAAACGCAAAATAGTTTGATGCGAGAACCACAACAGCAAGCGGACATTTCATCTGATAAAGATAATCCTCTTTTCTCTGATTATCTCTATGAATGGTTGCAAATAGCAAAGTCGAATATACAGGTAACTACCTATTCTGTTTATAAGCACAGAACCGAATACATAGCCGCTTATTTTTCAGAAAAACAGATTCGTTTGAAAAATTTAAAACCGAAAGATATACAAGATTTTTATACCTATATGCAGCAAAATGGAAAAAGCATACAGGAATGTCATCATTGCCATACCGTTTTGCACAGAGCTTTGGAAGTCGCCTATCGAAGCGATTATATCCTGACCAATCCCGCTGATAAAGTAGAACGACCGAAATCTCCCAAATTTAAGGCAAAATTCTATACTGCGGAACAGATGCTGACCCTCTTTCAGAAATTAAAAGGTGATCCTTACGAATACATTTATAAGCTTACTGCTATATACGGTTTACGGAGAAGCGAAGTGTGCGGTTTGCGTTGGAGCGCAATCAATTTCGAGCATGATACGATTACGCTTGACCATGCAGTAGTACAGTGCGAGGTCGACGGAAAAAGAGTTTTAGTTACAAAAGATAAAATGAAAAATCAATCAAGTATGCGAACACTGCCTCTGCTTCCTGTCGTAAAAGATATTCTTTTGAATTTGAAAAGAGATCAACAAGAACGCGCTGAAAAATACGGACAATACTATAACCGGCAATATAGCGATTATGTTTGCGTGGACGAAGTAGGCAAACTTATTCGTCCCGACACTTTAACAACGCATTTCAAATCATTTCTTGTGCAAAATAATCTTCCTGTTATCCGATTACATGAATTGCGGCACAGTTGCGCAAGTATTCTGATTGCAAGCGGAGTCAGTATGAAAGCCGTACAGGAATGGCTCGGCCACAGCACATTCTCCACCACGGCGGACATTTACAGCCATCTAAATTTCTCGTCAAAGCTTGGAATTGCGAATACTCTCTCGGATATACTTTTAGGAAAAACATCTCTTCAAAGGCAAACAGCACCCGACACAATCGACGCTATGCAGAAAATATTTTCAACGACTGAAATAGAAAAGCCTGCAAACGAAGATCATTTGCAGGCTTTTGAGACGTTGGACGAAGATGACGATGTTATTGACGAAAGTGCAGCAGAAGAAGTTTTGCAAAATGCTACACCCGATGATGACGAAGATTTATCGGGATTCAAAAAAGCAAAAGAAGAAATGTCTCGGCTCGGTTTGACAACGCTTGACGAATATTTTGAATATTTGGACTTTCAAGAACGCTTGCAAAAACGTCGCGAAAAATCAAAGGATATGGAGATGTAAGCTGATATGTTTTCCTTGAAGTGCCGTTATATGAAATAATAATAAAAGAATTTTTATAATTCATTTGGAGGGACTATGAAATACATAGATTGGCTTACTCAATGGCTGGAAAACTACATTCGGCCTTCCGTTAAGGTGCGGACTTACGAGCGTTATCATCTCATTATCGAGCAACATATCAAAGACCGTATCGGTAATATTGAACTTGATGCCCTTTCTCCGCTTGTACTTCAAAAGTTTATTTCAGAACTCTTGCAAAACGGAAACCGTAAAACAGGCAAAGGACTTTCGGCAAATAGCGTCAATGCCGTAATTTCAGTCATTCAGGGTTCGCTGCGCACAGCTCACCTTTTAGGTCTATCGAAAGAGTATACTGCGGACAAGTTAAAGCGTCCGAAACTCAAAGAAAAACCTGTGGAATGCTTTACTATGTCAGAACAAAAACAAATAGAACAATCTATCTTAAACGGAAAAAAAGACAAAATGTACGGCATTTTGCTTTGTTTGTATAGCGGTCTGCGTATCGGAGAACTAATTGCTTTACAATGGAGTGATATAGATTTCGTAAAAGGCATTTTGACAGTCTCAAAATCTTGTCATGACGGGCAAGACGGACTTATCATTGACGAGCCGAAAACAGCTAATTCCAGACGGCTGATACCGTTGCCGAAACAACTCTTGCCGATCTTAAAAGGCATTAAGAAAAAGAGCAGTTCGCCCTTTGTGGTATCTGCAAACGAAAGTTCTGTTTCCGTCCGTTCTTACCAACGAAGTTTTGAATTGCTCTTAAAGCGTCTGAATATTCCGCATAAAGGGTTTCATTCTCTGCGCCATACGTTTGCTACCCGCGCTCTTGAATGCGGAATGGATATTAAAACTCTTGCTGAAATTCTCGGTCATAAGAATCCGACTGTTACTTTGAACCGCTATGCTCATTCGCTTATGGAACATAAATCGGATATGATGAATCGACTCGGGAAACTGCTATAAATGAAAAATATAAAAGGTGCATTGAATACGCCATTCAATGTACCTTTTTCAATTACATTATACCAAATTTCATAATTAAAATCAAGATTTTGGATATGCCTATGATTATCCAATGCTGATTTTGTTCATCTCCAACGCCATATTTGAACGTTTATTTTTAACTTGTTCATTGAATGGCGTAATTTATGAACATTGCAAGAGCGTGCTTGTTCATTGATAGGAGATCGGATGACTTCACAAACAAAATCCAAAAAAAGAATACGAGATCACGGAGAAGTATTTACCGCGGAGCGGGAAGTAAAGGCAATGTGTGACCTTGTGAAAGACGAAACGGAGCGCATAGACAGTCGGTTTCTCGAACCTGCCTGCGGTAACGGAAATTTTCTTGCAGAAATTTTAACACGTAAACTTGCCGTTGTCAAAAAACTTTATAAGTCCAACCCCTATGATTATGAGCGGTATGCAGTGCTTGCGGCAACGAGTATTTACGGTGTGGAAATACTTTCCGACAATACGGAAGAATGTCGCAAACGGCTATTTGAGTTGTGGAATAAAGAATACACCTCTATCTGCAAGAAATCGGCAAACGAAGAAACGCGCGATGCGGTGCGATACATTCTTTCTAAAAACATTCTATGCGGTAACGCTTTAACGCTCATGTGCGTGGATAAAAATCAAAAAGATACTGAAACACCAATTATCTTTCCGGAATGGAGTTTGCTTGGCACAAAAATCAAACGTCGTGATTTCCGTTTGGATGTCATGTTAAAAGCCAACGATAAACCAAAAAACGGGCAAGCCTCGCTATTTGATATACCCGAAGAAATAAGAAAATATCTGTCAATTAACCCCGTAACAAAAGAATTGATGGCGGAGCCGATTTGCGAATATCCGCCCGTACATTATAGGAAGGTGCAAGAAAATGGCTGAAACATTTTTTGATAAAATTTACAAAAACAAAACTTTACATACACCCGACGTTTTAAGCTGTCTTGCAAATCTCTCCAACGACGAAGTGTTCACGCCGCCTGACGTGGTCAATAGAATGCTGGATTTATTGCCGCAAGATCTATTCCAAGATCCAAATACCACGTTTTTGGATCCCGCTTGCAAAACAGGTGTGTTCCTGCGCGAAATTGCAAAGAGATTACTTGTTGGATTACAGGACAAAATACCTGACCTGCAAAAGCGTATCGATCATATCTTCCATAAGCAGCTTTTTGGCATTGCCATCACGGAGTTGACAAGTTTGCTTTCCCGTCGCAGCCTGTATTGCAGTAAATATCCTAACGGCGATTATTCTGTTTCTCATTTTGATACCGCCGAAGGAAATATCCGTTTTCGACGAACTGAACATACTTGGGTTGGCGATAAATGTAAATTTTGCGGAGCAAATAAGTCCTATGACCGCGGCGATGAAAAAGAAACGCATGCATATGAATTTATACACACAATAACCCCGGAGAAAATTTTCAATATGAAATTCGATGTAATCATAAGCAATCCCCCTTATCAATTGAGTGATGGAGGTAGCGCAAATGGAATGAGCGCAAAACCTATCTATCAGCATTTTATTGAAATGGCTAAAAAGTTAAAATCAAGATACATTACCATGATAATACCATCAAGGTGGTTTTCTGGAGGCAAAGGTTTGGATTCGTTTAGGGAAGAAATGCTAAATGATAAACACATTCGCGTTCTTTGCGACTACGAAAATTTTAAAGATGTTTTCCCTGGTGTTGATTTGGCGGGAGGTGCATGCTATTTCCTTTGGGATAGGGATAATCAAGGCATTTGTAAAGTAAGAAATTACATAAATAACGAATACTCAGAAAGTTATAGGTATTTAAATCAATTTAACACATTTATACGTTCAAATGTTGCAATTAAAGTTGTCGAAAAAATTATTAAAGAAAAGCGACATTTCCTTGATGAAAGAGTGTCTGTAAGATTGCCATTCGGTATTCCAACTACTTATCAAGTCTTAAATTCAGGCGTACCTTGCTATTTTACTCAAAAAATAGGATTGAAGTATGTTAAAGAAAATGATATAAAAGATGAATTGAATATCAAGGAAAAATGGAAATTTCTTATACCTAAGGCTCCGATTGCAGGACAAACGGATTTCTCAAAACCTGTTGGATTTTATTACGATGGAAACACAAGAATTGCTAAACCAGGAGAAATTTGTTCTGAATCATGGCTGGTAGCAGGTGCTTTTGATAGTGAACAAGAAGTGTTAAACTTTAAGTCCTATCTTCTAACCAAAACCGTTAGATTCTTATTATTGCAAACAGTTGTTTCACAAAATATTACCAGAAAAAACTTCTGCTTTATCCCAGACCTGGGAAAATATGACCGTAAGTACACGGATGAATATTTAAGAATGTTGTGGGATATTTCCGAAGATGAATGGACTTTAATAAAATCGAAAATAGGCGAAATCGGGGGCGATGAATAATGGCAAACAATATAAGTCTTTCAGACATATTACATAATCGCCCTGCGGTCGTACCAACGATATACGGATATATTCTACCTGACTTGAAAGATCACGAGGGATATATCAAAATCGGCTACACGGACAGAATAAACACGGAAGCCCGTATCCGCGAGCAACTGCACGCAGCGGCAATCAATTTCAAAATTTTATTCAAAGAATCCGCAATGCGCCGTGACGGGACTTGTTTTACCGACAAAGACGTACACCGTTTGCTGAAACATAAAGGTTTTTTACAACTCAATGCGGGTGAGGATAAAAATGAATGGTTTCGGTGTACTCTTTCCGACGCTTTGATTGCTATTGAAGAAATCCGGACGGAAAAACGTTTTGAAGGTCAGCGTACTTGGAATTTTCAAATGCGTAACGAGCAAAAAAACGCCGTTGAGATGACAAAAACGTATTTTATGCAAGCGAAAGCCGAAGATCCAACGCGTCCGCCTAAATTTTTATGGAATGCAAAAATGCGTTTCGGAAAAACGTTTGCAACCTATGAATTATGCAAGACTATGAATTTCAAAAAAATTCTTGTTTTGACATTCAAGCCTGCGGTGGAATCTGCTTGGCAAGAGGATATTTCCCATCACGTAGATTTTAAAGGCTGGCAGTTTGTATCCAACAAAGAAGCAAAATTCGACGCAAAAAAGTTAGACCAGCAATACGATAGCTGTGATCAAAGAAAACCTATTGTCGTGTTCGGTTCTTTTCAGGATTTGCTCGGCACTAACGAAGCGGGCGGCATCAAGGCGAAAAACGAATTTATCCATGCGACAAATTGGGATATTATCGTGTTCGATGAATATCATTTCGGTGCGTGGCGTGAAAACGCGAAAAATCTGTTTGAAAAGTTTGATGAAGAAAACGACGATTTCGATTTGGAAAAATATCAGAAAGAAGAAGCCGGCAACGCTATAAATGAAACTTTTTTACCGATTACTTCTTCACATTATTTGTATTTATCCGGTACACCTTTCCGTGCTTTGAATTCGGGCGAATTTTTGGAAGATCAGGTGTTCAACTGGACTTACTCAGACGAACAATCCGCAAAGGAAAACTGGGATTATTCCTTGGGCAAAAATCCCTATGCGGCATTACCGAAAATGGTAATGCTCACCTATAAAGTCCCTGATTCAATTACTGCCAACGTCGCGATCAACGAAGGTTACGATGAATTTGACATAAACGAATTTTTCCGCGCAGAAGTACCTGAAAAAGGCAAAATCGAATCCGCAAAATTTGTCTACGAAGACGACGTGCAAAAATGGCTAAAAATGATACAAGGCAATTATATGCCTGTAGACGGTTTGAAATTAGGTGCAGAACGTCCACCTATGCCCTTTTCAGATACCACGCTTTTGAATGTTCTATCGCATACACTGTGGTTTTTGCCGAATGTCGCAAGTTGCTATGCAATGTATAATCTGCTCAGGCAAAAGCAAAATAATTTCTTTGACGATTATAAAATTATTGTATGCGCAGGCGTAAAAGCAGGTATAGGATTAGATGCCTTACAACCAGTATTAAATGCTATGGGTAATCCGCTGAAAACAAAAACGATTACCCTCTCTTGCGGTAAACTGACGACAGGCGTTACCATTCGACCTTGGGCAGGCGTCTTTATGTTGCGAAACCTCAAATCACCCGAGACATATTTTCAGACAGCTTTCCGTGTGCAATCGCCTTGGGAGATCGTCAACGATCGAGGAGATAAGGAAGTCATTAAGCAGGAATGCTATATCTTCGATTTCGCACTTGAACGAGCCTTACATCAGATTTCGGACTATTCATGCCGACTTCAAGTCGATGATACCAGTCCTGAACAGAAAGTTTCGGAATTTATATCATTCTTGCCAGTGCTTGCTTTTGACGGCTCCTCTATGAACCGTATTGACGCGCAGGATATTCTTGATATAACTTATGCGGGAACATCAGCCACTTTACTCGCAAAACGCTGGCAAACGGCACTTCTTGTCCATGTGGATAACGATACCCTTAAAAAGTTACAAAACAATCAGGATGCTTTGGACGCACTCATGCGGATTGAAGGTTTCCGTTCGTTGAATACAGAAATTCAAACGATTATAAATCGTTCCGAAAAAGTCAAAAAGCTGAAAAAGGAAAAAGGCGATGATCTGACGCAAACGGAAAAGAAAGAGCTTACCGAGGATGAAAAGAAAGCAAAATCATTGCGCAAACAGGTACAGGAAAACCTTTTGAAACTCGCAGCTCGCATTCCTGCGTTTATGTATCTGACAGATTATCGTGAGCAAACAATCAAAGATGTAATCACGCAAATAGAGCCAGAACTTTTCCAAAAAGTTACAGGCCTTACCGTAAAAGATTTCGACATTCTTTGTTCTATTGGACTGTTTGATGCGGAAAAAATGAATCAAGGAATTTTTGGCTTCCGTAAATATGAAAACTCCAGTTTGTCTTACACCGGCATTGATAAACACGAAGGCGAAGCGATTGGTGGTTGGGATACCGTTTTAAAGCGTGAGGAATATGAGGCTTTATATTCCAAACAGCAAGCAACCATGACGGACTTTGAAGAAATTCTTATTCCGGAAAAATATCGAGATAAAACCGGTTTAAAAGAAAACGAATCCAAAACAATAGAATCGCCTCCTTCTAATAATGTTTCGTCAGAAGAAAGTACTTCGGAGGAAGATAAGTGGACAGAAATTCTATCGAAAGTTAAAGTCGGAATTATTGTCTCACATAAAAAGTTTGGCGATGGTGTGATAACATGGATAGGCAATGATAAAAAGTATTTCCGTGTAAAATTCTCCGATGGAGAAAAGCAATTTGTTTTTCCCAATGCGTTTGTAATGGAATTTTTAACAATTAAATAAGTTTATATAAATGAAAAAAACAGTCGTAATCACAAGATTACGGCTGTTGGTTTTATGAAGTTGAAAGCCATATCAAAGCATACCGTTGCTATAATAAAACTTTTTACTGTAATAGAAAATTATCGGTGAAATAATCTCGTACTGTAAAGCAAAATTATAAAGCCACAGCTGTTTTTGTCAACGAATCAGCAACTTGTCGGTTCATGTCTTCTTGAAAAACTGTTTTGACAAGGCTGTCTCTATCAAATTTTAATTTATCCAACAAGAAACTGTGTCTTATATCAAAACTCTTAAAAATATCGTCCCAGCTTAAAGCATATATTTCAAAGGCATCTACAGAATAAATTAATCCTCGCTTGCCTAAATGCTCATAAGCCTTATATTGTGCTTTAATCTCGTCATCAACTTCTTTGCAGACAGCAATAAATTTCCATCGTCTGTGGATGCTGGAAAATTGTGGTTGACGGCGAACATATCTCATATAATCTTCAATTTGTCTTTGAACTTTTATAGAGAGCGGGACTTTGGGAGCTTTTAGTTCAACTACAATATTTTCTTCCAAGAAATTACTATGACTATCTTCAACCTTCCGAGCACTACACAAGAAAATATCCATTCTGCGATTTTCTTCTTCATCTGGAGTTAGTACACCATTAGGCTCCGTTGCGCCGTAAAGGATATTTTGGTATTTTACCAAAGCCTTTCTCATTGGAACATCTGCACTGGCTAAATGATACTCTTCTCCAAACAACCAAAAATGTTGTTCAACGATTTTCTGTATATGATCTCGTTCATTAGTGAATTTCGATAAATCATAAATTAAAGCTTTTAATATCTCTATAACTTGATAACGATTTTCTACAAGAGCAATTGCATCGATAATATATTCAAGTTTTGTTTTTTGCAATAGATTTGCAAATCGGGCTCTCTGCTCTGTTGAAAGCTCCACGATTTGTTCAATGATAGATAAAACGTTTTCTCGTTCTTCAGAGGAAAGAAGTAAATTAAGAAAAGCCAAGAGAGATTTCTCTTGTAAATCAGAAAGTTTATAGAAAATTTTGGGCTCGGTGCAATATATTTCTTTTGTTACACGAAACAGATCTCTTTTACGTAACTGGCCATAGTCATCATCAGGAAACGAAGGAAATGTTTTTCTCTCGTTCATCATTTTAGTTATTTCTTTATCGGCTTTTTCAGCCATATAAATTGACATTTGTTTTGTAATCAATTCTTGTACAGCAGCTCTTAATTCCTTGATTGTAACATAATATATCTCAGGTTTTCCCAATTCCATTTGAGCGGAATCATTTAAACTTATATTGGAATATTGATCGAAAAAAGCAGATGTAATAAAAACGCTATGATTGAAATCTACAGTGTTTCGATTAAAAGTTGTTGTGTCGACATTGCACAGAACACCTTTCTCTGTTAAAAAGTAACAACAAAATTTCTCTTTAATTTTGTTGTTCCAAACGATTAAATTAATAGAAAATTTTTGTTCCTGTATTATTACTTGTGTTTCGCTGCTTAAATGCTCATTGATGTGCTTGTCATACCGGATTTCTTTCCCGTTAATAATTAATTTAAAATTTTGATTTTTATTTAAATACAAAAACCAAGAAAATTCGGATAATAAAGATTCTTCCAACTCCTCATACGAAAGTTGTTCTGGAGATAAATTATGTATATTGTAAAAAGTAACAGTTGTACCAGTATTTCCGTGTAAGGATTCTTGTACTTGATCGTCGTAATCTATGTCTTCTTTTTTAGAATCAAGAAGTGTAATAGAATATGACTTATACTTTTCATCTTCCACATAACAAGTCTTCCATACTGCTAAAGAGGAAAATATTCCAAATGAAAAACGTCCTTTACCTTTGTTTGCTTTAGTTTTTGCTTTTAAGGACAAAGTATTTTTTTGGGAAACCAAAAAAGAGCCAAATGTTTCCGATAATGAGGTATATTTAATTCCCTCACCATTGTCAGTAATGCTAATTGAATCTATTCCTTCACCTGTAGCGTTGAGATTGAACGACAAACTTACTTCTGTGGCATTTGCTTCATATCCATTCCAAATATATTCACATAATGCTTCCCGATAATCTTTGGGAAGTCCCGATGTTTCAACGCTTTGGTTTTTTACACTCAAAGTCATCTTCATAATATTTTCCTCCTATGGATATGAAAGAGCCGCAAAGTATATCCTTTGCGGCTCTTAACGCGGTACTTTGCCGCATTTTTTGGCGGAAGGTGAGGGATTTGAACCCCCGGACCCTTGCAGGTCTCCAGTTTTCAAGACTGGTGCCATCGACCTCTCTGCCAACCTTCCGTGTTAAAATCGCCGATTTTTCGGCAATTTTTTATTCAGTTGTGCGTTTCTACAAATTTTGACTACTTGATTCGCAATTTGTAGAAAAGTTTGTAGAAATTTTTGTCGCTACGGACGATTTGTAGAAAAACCGCTATCAAATTGACCGCTTTGACAATATCTATTTTACCACAAGATATGGGATAAAATCAATCGCTTACGGGCAAATTTGCCAAAATTCCATTTCTTGTTGTAGAAACGCGGGATAAGGTTTGACTGCTTGATTTCAAGTGCTTTTCAAGACCGCCGCGATCGACCGCTCCGCCATCTCTGCATGGATATCATTTTAGCAAAACGGCGGGCGTTTGTCAATAAAAAAAGGGCGGGAACGACCGCCCTTTTTTATTACGGAAGTATATGCCCCGCCGCAAGATACAGGCGGTACCATTCTTCGCGCGTAAGGCGAACCGATGCACCGCGGCTGAGCGCGCGGAGGCGGCCGACGTTCATCGTGCCCGAGACCGTCTGCATGTCCGCGGGATGGCGGCACAGCCATGCGACGATAATCGCGGTGTCCTCTACCCCGTATTTTTCGCACAACTGCGCAACGGTTTTATTAAATTCGGGAAACTTTTCGTTTTTCAGGTAGACGCCCTCAAAAAATCCGTATTGGAAGGGCGACCAGGGCTGAACCGTGATATCGTGCAGCCTGCAATAATTCAAAATGCCGCCGTCGCGGTCTACGGCGCCGTCGGTAACCATATTGACTTCCAGCCCGACGCTCACCATTTCCGCGTGCATGGGCGAAAATTGCAACTGATTTGCGACGATTTTCTGACGCACGCACTTTTTCAGCAGGCGTATCTGATCGGGACGCATATTGGATACGCCGAAATACCGGACCTTGCCCTGCGATTCGAGCAGATCGAACGCTTCCGCCACTTCCTCCGGCTCCATCAACGCATCGGGACGGTGCAGAAGCAGTACGTCCAAATAATCGGTATCCAGCCGTTTCAATATCCCGTCTACAGAAGAAAGAATATGCTCTTTGGAAAAATCGTACATTTTGCCGGGAACAATGCCGCATTTCGATTGAAGAAACAGTTTGTCCCGAGGAATTTTCAGCGCGGAAACCGCCTTCGCAAAAACCGTTTCACATTCGCCTCCGCCGTAAATATCGGCATGGTCGAAGAAATTCAATTTCTCTTCCATCGCCGCGGACACGAAAGCCTGCGCCCCCTTTTCATCCAACGAAGTAATGCGCATACAGCCCACCGCCAGTGCGGGCACGTCGAGCACGCCTCCCAATTTTATCTGTTTCATAAGCGCCTCCGCTTTTTCTTTCATTATAACATGGATTTTTACAAAATACAAGTCCGCAACTGTATTTATTGTTCAAAGCGTTGACAAATATTTTAATTTCATGATATAATTATGATATCATATCGATATCTTACAGGAGGCAATATGGAAAAGAAAATTTTAGAGATCAAAAACTTTTCGAAAACGTATGCGGGCAACAAGCGGGCGGTGGATCATCTTTCCCTCGACGTCTGCGCGGGCGATATTTACGGCTTTATCGGACAGAACGGCGCGGGCAAGACCACGACGCTGCGCGCCGCGATGGGCATACTGCAATTCGAGGAGGGAGATATCCTGATAGACGGGCATTCCGTTTTAAAGGAACCCGTTCTCTGCAAATCCATCTCCGCGTATATTCCCGATAATCCCGATCTGTACGATTTTTTAACGGGCGTGCAGTATCTCAATTACATTTCCGACGTATTCCGCGTTGGACAGGAACAGCGCACCGAACGCATCGTCAAATACGCCGATATGTTCCGCATCCGCGACGAACTCGGAAAACTGATTTCCTCCTATTCTCACGGCATGAAGCAAAAACTCGCCATCATCGGCGCGCTCGTGCACGCGCCCAGGCTTTTGATCCTGGACGAACCCTTTGTAGGCCTCGACCCCGAAGCGGCGTTCAAACTCAAAAACGTGTTCAAGGAAATGTGCGAAAACGGCTCCGCGATCTTCTTTTCGACGCACGTTCTGGACGTTGCCGAAAAACTGTGCAACAAGATCGCCATCATCAAACAGGGAAAACTGGTCGCCTGCGGACCGACCGAACAGGTACGCGGCGACGAGAGTCTGGAAACGGTGTTCATGGAGGTTCTGGAAAGCAATGACAAGTAATTTTCTTACCCTGACCAAAGTGCACTTGTTGGGCATGACGGGCATCAACCGCGTGCGCTATTCCGAGGACGGAAAGGAAAAACGCAAGGCGGGTCTGTTCATCGGACTGTACGCTTTCGTCATGATCCTGATGATCGCGTTTGTCTGCTTTTACGCGGTCATGTTCGCGGAAAACGGTATGAACGACGTGATCCCCGCCCTTTCCTTTGCGCTTGCTTCGGCGATCACGCTCATCTTTTCCCTCATCCGCGGGCCGCATATGCTGTTCGCCATGAAGGACTACGATATGCTCATGTCTATGCCCGTGAAAAAATCCGATATCGTCGCTTCGAGGCTGATCACTTCGTACCTCGTAAATCTCGTGTTTTGCGCGGTCGTCATGATCCCTTGCGCGATCGTATATTTCATTTACGGCGGATTTAACGTTGCGGCGCTCGTCTATATCCTCATCGCTTTTCTTTTGAGTCCCGTCATTCCCTTAGTCGTTTCCAATATCATCGGCACATTGATCACCGCGGCGACGATGAATCTGCGGCATAAGGCGATTTTCCAGACGGCGCTGGCGATGGTCGCGCTCGTGGGCGTGATGGCGCTTTCCTTTCTCGTGTCCTATTCGAGCGGCGCGGGCAGCGTGGAGATCAGCGATGCGACGCTCGATATGCTGCTCAAAATTTATCCGCCCGCCTGGCTGTTGCAGCAAAGCATTGCGGGGAAAGGCTTTTGGTACTTACTCGTTCTGATCGCTGCGAGCGCCGTTTTCTCGGCTGCGTTTATCGCGGTGCTTGCCAGATATTATCTCAAGATCAACAGCGCGTTGCTTTCGAGAAAATCTTCGGGCAGGTTCGAGGCGAAACAACTGCGCGCGGGCAGCGCTTTTAAAGCCATGTATAAAAACGAGTTCGCAAGGCTCTTGTCCTCGCCCTCTTACATGCTCAACTCCACGAGCGGCTTGCTGCTTCTGGTCATTTTAAGCGTCGTTTCCATCTTTTTCAATCCGTTCGAGTATCTGTCGGGCATTCCCGAATTCGATACGGCGACGGCGGAACAAATGAAATTTCTCATCGTTCCCATTGTTATGTTCACGGTCGGGATCACGACCTCTTCGGCGGCGTCGCTTTCGTTGGAAGGCAACCGACGCTGGATCCCCTTTTCCATGCCCGTTTCTTCCTTTCAGATCCTCATGGCGAAGGCGATGATGAGTCTGACCCTGTCGGGCGGCGCGGGGATCGTCTGCTCCTTCATTCTGACTTTTTCTCTGCAACTGAGCGCGGTTCAGGCTGTTCTGCTCTTCGTTTCGGTCATCGTTTACGCCTCGTTTTCCGCGCTGTTCGGAACGTATATCAATACGAAATTTCCCAAATACGACTGGACAAACGAAACGATGGTCGTCAAAAACAGCGCCTCGGTCACGATCAGCGTATTTGCAGGCATGATCCCGCCCATGCTCCTCTTGTTTTTGGGCTTTTCCCTTTTCGAAACTTTGGTTATCCCTGTGCTCGTTCTCGACGGATTGGCGCTCGCGGTCGCAATTTTCAGTTTTATTATGTTGAAAAAAGCCAAACTTTGCGACCGATAAAGGGTCAATGCGGAGATACATGTATAAAATAAAAAGCACGGCAGATTTGCCGTGCTTTTTTTGATTTTATTCCAACTCGAAGGCGCCAGTGTACAACTGATAGTAAGTACCCTTCTGCGCGATCAGTTGATCGTGCGAACCGCGCTCGATGATCCTGCCGTGGTCCAATACCATGATAGCGTCGGAATTCTGTATGGTGGAAAGCCTGTGGGCGATGACGAACACCGTCCTGCCCTCCATCAGGCGGTCCATGCCGCGCTGTACGAGCGCTTCCGTTCTCGTATCAATGGAAGAAGTCGCTTCGTCGAGGATCATGACGGGCGGATCGGCGACAGCGGCGCGCGCGATAGAGATGAGTTGGCGCTGTCCCTGCGAGAGGTTCGCCGCCTCGTGCCGCAAGACCGTGTTATAGCCTTCGGGCAGACGGGTGATAAAGTCGTGCGCGTTGGCGAGTTTCGCCGCCGCGATGCACTCTTCGTCCGTCGCATCCAGTTTGCCGTAGCGGATATTTTCCATGATCGTGCCCGTAAAGAGGTTGGTATCCTGCAATACGATGCCGAGAGAACGGCGCAGATCCGACTTTTTGATCTTGTTGATATTGATGCCGTCGTAACGGATCTTGCCGTCGGCGATATCGTAAAAACGGTTCAAGAGGTTGGTGATCGTCGTCTTGCCCGCACCCGTCGCGCCGACAAAAGCAATCTTCTGCCCGGGTTTGGCGTAAATGCTCACGTCGTGCAGCACGATTTTTTCGGGAACGTACCCGAAATCCACGTCAAAGAGTTGAATATCGCCCGTAAGTTCGGTATAAGTGACGGTGCCGTCCGCCTTGTGCGGGTGACGCCACGCCCATTTGCCCGTGCGTTCGGCGCATTCGGTGATATTGCCGTTCTCGTCGATTTGCGCGTTGACAAGTTGAACGTAGCCGTCGTCCGTTTCGGGCTGTTCGTCCAGAAGTTCGAAAATACGTTCCGCGCCCGCAAGCCCCATGACGACCGCGTTGATCTGCATGGAGACCTGCCCGATGTTCAGTGTGAACTGGCGGGACATATTGAGGAACGCCACGATGACGCTGACGCTCACCACGCCCTCGGTAAAGCCGACGATGGACAGGTTGCGCGCGCCGACCATGACGAGAATGCCCGCCACGATGGCGACGACGACGAACACGAAATGCCCTATATTCATGATGGCGGGCATGAGAATGTTACCGTATTTGTTCGCCTGGTCGGAAGCGTCGCACAGTTCGTCGTTGATTTTATCGAAATCGCGCTTTGCCTGCTCTTCGTGGCAGAACACCTTGATGACTTTCTGTCCGCCCATCATTTCTTCGATAAAACCTTCCGTTTTGCCGATGACGACCTGTTGGCGGATAAAGTGTTTGGCGCTGTTGCCTCCCACGTATTTTGCGACTACGACCATGAGCGCCACGCCCGCGAGCACCACGATCATCAGCCAGATGCTGTAAACGAGCATGATGACGAACAGCGTGACCGCAGCGACGATGGAATAGAAGGTCTGCGGAATACTTTGCGAAACGAGTTGCCGCAAAGCGTCGGTATCGTTGGTATAGGTACTCATGATATCGCCGTGCGTGTGCGTATCGAAATAGCGGATCGGCAGTGTCTGCATGCGGTTGAACATATCGTTTCGGATATACATCAAAAAGCCCTGCGTGACGATCGCCATGCGCTGGTTATAGAAAATGGACGCCGCGAGCGCGACGAGATACATTGCGCCCATGCCGCCGATGATAAAGAACAGCGGTTCGCGCACGGCTTCCCACGTTGCGCCGTTTGTTACGGGTTCGATGACCTGATCGATGACGAGGCTTAAAAAGATGGAAGAACTGATGCCCGCGACCGCGGTGAGCAGGATACTGATAAATACCAGGATCATACTGATCTTGTAATAGTGAAACAGATACGAAAGGAGCCTTCCCAACAGTTTGAAGGAGTGCATCTTGGGAGGCTGAGGACGGGCGTTTTCTTTACGCTTGCTCATTTGCCGCACCTCCTATTTTGTTTTGGGAATAATATACTTCCTGATAGATCTCGTTGTTTTTCAACAGTTCCTCGTGGGTACCCACCGCGTCGATGAGGCCGTTGTTTAAAATGACGATCTGGTCGGCGTCCTGCACGGAGGAAACGCGCTGCGCGATGATGATCTTCGTCACGTCGGGTATCTCGTCGCGGAAAGATTTGCGGATCATCGCGTCGGTCTTGGTATCCACGGCGCTGGTCGAATCGTCCAGAATGAGCACCTTGGGATCCTTGAGAAGGGCGCGCGCGATGCAGAGCCGCTGTTTCTGTCCGCCCGACACGTTGCTGCCCCCCTGTTCGATATATGTATCGTATTTGTCGGGGAAAGCCTGGATAAAGTCGTCCGCGCAGGCGAGTTTGCACGCGTGCTCGATCTCTTCGTCCGTCGCGTCCGCCTTGCCCCAGCGCAGATTTTCTTTGATGGTCCCCGAAAACAGGACGTTCTTCTGCAAGACCATGGCGACTTTGTTGCGCAGCGCCTCGATATCGTAATCTTTGACGTTGACGCCGCCCACGTAGACAGCGCCCTCCGTCGTGTCGTAAAGGCGCGGGATCAGATTGACGAGCGTGGATTTGGAAGCACCCGTGCCGCCTAAGATCCCCACGGTCTGCCCTGCCTTGATCTTCAGATCCACGCCCGAAAGCGCGAATTTTTCCGCCTGCGCCGCGTACTTGAAGTTGACGTTTTCAAACACGATGTCGCCGCTCTCGACTTCTTTGACCGCTTGCTCGGGAGAAACGATGTTGCTCTTTTCCTGCAATACGTCCACGATACGCTTGACCGACGTGCGCGCGATGATGATCATGACGAGAACCATGGAAAGTTGCATGATACTGGAAAGTATCTGCGAAGCGTACATGATGAGAACGGTCAGATCGCCCTCGCCCACGGGCTTGCCGCCCACCGTCAGAAGCGCCGCCAAAAGGAAGATCATGAGAAAGGAAAACCATATGCAGAACTGCATGACGGGCGTATTGATCGCCATCAGGCGTTCGCCGAGCGTAAAGTCCTTCGCCACGTCCGCGGAAGTCTTTTCGAATTTCTGTTTTTCGAAATCTTCGCGGACGAAGGATTTGACGACGCGGATCCCCTTGATATCCTCGCGGATCGAGCGGTTCATGTTGTCGTATTTTTTGAACACGCGCTCGAAAATGGGGAAACATTTCAAGATCACGGCCGTGAGCACGCCCGCCAGAATGGGAATGAGTGCCACGAACACCCATGAAATGGTCACGTTGACCGTGAACGCCATCGCGAGGGAAAAGGCCAGCATGAGCGGGCAGCGGATGGCGACGCGAATGATCATCATATACGCCATCTGCACGTTCGTGACGTCCGTCGTAAGGCGCGTCACCAGGCTCGAAGTCGAAAACTTATCGATATTGGAGAAAGAATAATCCTGTATCGCATAATACATATCCTTTCTCAGGTTCTTGGCAAATCCCGCGCTCGCACGCGCCGCAAATCTGCCCGACAGCATCCCGAAAGTCAAAGACAGCAGAGCCATCCCGACCAAAATTCCGCCGTAATACAAGATGATTTCCATAGGAAGCGAATTGCTGTCCTTGCCGTTTGAAATTTCTTCGATGAACCGCATGATGAACAGCGGCATGATACATTCGACAATCACTTCCAAAGATACGAAAATCGGAGAAAGTATAGACGGAGTTTTATATTCCCGGATACTTTTGGCCAAAGTTTTTACCATCTGAATTCTCCTTATAAAAATTTTTACCTACATTGCATTCGCGCGCCTTTCACGCGCCGACCCTTTCAAAATGCCCTATTCGCATTTTGCGAGATTTTGCTTGAACCGTTCCACATAATCGAAAAACGCCTCGATCTCCGCGGGCGTAAAGCCCTCGGTCATCGTTTTTTCGGTCTTGTCGATCTGCGTCTGGATCTGTTTGCGGATCTCTTCGGCATGATCCGTAACGACGATCTTTTTCAGACGCGCGTCGTAATCCACGCAAACGCGCCGGATCAGACCGTTCTTTTCCATCTGTTTCAAAAGTTCGGTGGCTGTCGAGCGGCGGGTGTTGAATTCCGCTTCGATGTCCTTCTGAAACACGTCGCGACCCTCGTTTCGAAATAAAAAATTGAGTATCCATATCTGGACACTCGTCAGATTTTTATTCTCTTTGATCGCGGGGATACGGCCGATGACCTGATTGATCCTGCGGTGCAGCGATTTGACCGCGTAACCGATATGCTTATTGTCCATTGCAACCTCAATATTGTTAGGTTAACTAACATTATATCGGGATTTAAAATGTTTGTCAAGCGATAGAAAGTGAAAAAACATGAAAATGTATTTGACTTTTTTCGATCGTTTATTGTATAGTGGATTCATGAAAAACAAGATCTTTTTGTGGGAGCAATCGCTCGTGACCTTTGCGGTCTTCGGGCTCATCGGCGGGTTTCTTGAATCCTATACTTTCGTATTGCACGGCAACGTTTTCTGCAACGCGCAGACGGGCAACCTCGTGCTGCTCGTGATCAATCTGATCGACGGAAAAGCCGCCGTTTCGCTGAAATACTTATTTTCCATTCTCGCCTACGCCGCGGGTATCCTGCTCTCGGTCGTCATCCCCCGAAAGATCAAAGCGATCAGCCGCTCGACGTTTATGACCTTTTTGGAGATCTTAGTGCTCGTCGGGCTCGCGTTCATCCCCTCTTCCGCATCGAATTATTATGCCCGCACCATCGTGGCGTTTCTGTGCGCCGTACAGTACAACACCTTCACGCATTGCCACGGCGCGGCGATCAGCACCACGTTTTGCACCAACAATTTAAGGCAGATGACGCTGCATCTCTATGACGGGATCAAACTCAAAAGCAAAGAAAGCGCCAAAAAAGCGGGCATTTACGCATATCTCATCGCCTTTTTCGTACTCGGCGCGGCGGTGGGCGTGTTCGCGTCCGAAAATCTGGGCAATTACAGCGTGCTCGTGTGCGCGGCGCCCCTCCTCCCCCTCTTCGCGTTCATGGTCGCGGAAGATTTCAAAAAAACCAAACAGGAAACCGAATAACGGTTTCCTGTTTTTTTACATGAGCGGAATATTGTTTTCCGCGCAGTAGCGCACGGTCTTTTCGTCCCACAACGAAACCTGCACTTCGCCGATGTGCATTTTGTTCAAAAGGAACAAACACAGGCGCGACTGTCCGATGCCCCCGCCCATGGTGAGCGGCAACCCGCCCGAAACGAGCGCTTTGTGGAAAGGATATTGCAGACGGTCGAGGCAGTTTTCCGCCGCCAACTGTCTGTGCAGCGATTCCGCGTCCACGCGGATCCCCATGGAAGAGATCTCGAACGCGCAGTCGAGCACGGGATAATAGAGAAGGATATCGCCGTTCAACGCCCAGTCGTCGTAGTCGGGCGCCCTGCCGTCGTGCTTTGCGCCCGATCTGAGCGGCGCGCCGATCTGCATCAGAAACGTGGAGCCGTGTTCCCGCACGAATGTATTTTCGCGCTCCTTCGGCGTGAGATCGGGGTACAGATCTTCCAGTTCCTGCGTGGTGACGAACGTGATCTCTTGAGTCAGATAATTATCGAGGGCGGGAAATTCGCGGCAGATCTCCTCTGCGGTATCCTGCATGGCGGCGTAAATTTTGCGAACGGTTTTTTTAAGGTATTCGACGTCGCGCACCTCGCGGGTGATGACCGTTTCCCAGTCCCACTGGTCTACGTACAGAGAATGAAGATTATCCAGATCCTCGTCGCGGCGTATGGCGTTCATATCCGTGTAAAGCCCGAAAAAGGGACCGAATTTATATTTTGCGAGCGCGAAGCGCTTCCATTTTGCAAGGCTGTGCACCACTTCCGCGGTTTCGCCCGTCGCTTTGATATCGAAGGACACGGGGCGCTCCACGCCGTTGAGATTATCGTTGAGACCGCTTTCTCTCGTCACGAACAGCGGCGCGGAAATGCGCGTTAAGTTGAGCGCGGAGGAAAGTTCGCGCTCAAAAATCGTCTTGATGTCTTTGAGCGCCTTTTCCGTTTCCATAAGATTGAGTTTGGAATGATATACAGACATAAATTTCTCCTGTTGCGGAATATTATACCAAAATACGCGATTTTTCGCAAACCATTTTATAACAGATCGGCAAAACTGTATATAAATTCGTCGGAAATCCGCTTTAATTCCTCCACCATTCCCGCGGCGCTTTCGTCGTACACGGCTACCGTGCGCATATTCGCGCTTTTTGCCGAGCAGAGGGCGACGAAACTGTCCTCGTACACCACGCAGTCCGCGGGCGCAAGGCCGAGTTTTTCGGCGCTTTTCAAAAAGATATCGGGAAAGGATTTGTTTTTACGCACTTCGTCCACGGTGGTAAAACCGTCGAACAGCGAAAACAGGCCGTTGTTGCGCAGGATAGGTTCGTACAATTCGGGATGGGAGGCTGTGGCTACGCACAGACGCACGCCGCACGCTTTCAGCGATCTCAGATATTCCGCCGCGTAGGGTTTCATGTAGCGGGCGCTGTCCTTCGCCGCGTATTTTTCCAGCGACATTTCGCGCCATTCCGCGATCACGTCCTCCTCTTTCTCGTTCGGCAGGTATTGCCCGACGGTGAACGCCGCGCACTCCTTAAAACCGAGATGGGCGATGGATCTCTGGTAATCGGCGGGGACCGACATATTGCGTTTGGCGAAAAACTCCCTGTCGATATCCAGCCAAAGCCCCATGCTGTCGATGAGCGTTCCGTCAAAATCGAAAATTGCACCTTTCATCGTATGTACTCACAAAAAAAATAAGATAAGGATATTCTATCACATCCGCGCGGTTTTGGCAAGCGGGCGGCAGGCAAACAAATCCTTGTCTATTTTCGGAAAGTGTGATAGAATATATAAGGAAATATAATATCGGAGAAACTCATTTGCAAAGCGAACCTCTTCTTTCCGTCATTCTGAATATCGAAAATTCACAGGAAAATCTCAACCGCTCGCTCGGCGCGCTGTTCGCGTGCAAGAACGAGCGGCCCGTCGAGGTTCGCGCGGCCGTCCGCGCGGGCAAATTTGCCGCGCCGCAGATCCTGTCCGTCTATCAGCGTTCGAGCGCGCTTTTTTCCTTCACCCTCTGCGGCGAAGAATCCCCCGAACAGTCCGTCGCAAAGGAAATCGAAAAGGCTTCGGGAAAATACGTGCTCGTGGCCGACGGCGGCGACGTTTTTTCCGCCGACGGACTTTCCGAACTCATCGATTATCTCGGGACGCTCTCCTCGGACGCCGTGTTTTTCGATACCCTCGAAAACGGCAGACGGACGCCCGCCGCGCGGGCGAAAAACTTTACCGCGGAGGGGCGCATCGAAACCTTTTTGTCCCAGAACGCGCGCGCCGTTTTTCCCGTATCGGGCGCGGCAATACGCAAGGAATTTTTTTTGCAGAGCCTTCCGCGCAGCCGCGCGCTCGGGTTCGAAGAAACTTTTGCGATCGCGCCGCTCATGTTCGCGGAAACCGCCTATTACGCGCGCACGACCGTGCTTCAGATCGGCGAAGCGCGCGCCGAGCGGGATTCGGTCGAACTTTTGCGGAAATCGCTCCAAAAGGCGCTGGGACTTGCGGACTTTTTCGGAGAAATGCGCCCCTTATTGAGCGATGAAAAGTATGCCTTTCTGTTCCGCTATACGAGAAAGAAAATATTGAACGCGTACGACGCTTACGTGCGTGCGGGCGGAGGGCAGGACGAAATCTCCGCCTTCGACGAAAAACTGCGGGATAAAAATATGCCGCTCTATCTCTCCGCGGGCGAGCGGTCGCTCCTTTCGTATGTGGAAAAACTGCGCAAAGGCGGATTCGCGCTCACGAAATTGCAGGCTTTCGCGGTAAAACTTTGCCTGGAGGTGCAGGATGACTTTTCCTGAACTTTACCGTCTGGGGAAAAAACTGTTCAAGGCGGACCGCATCTTTTACGCGCTGGCATTCTTTCTGCTCTTTTCGGCGTTCCTTCTGGAAACCTATCCGGAGGCAGCCGCGGCGATCAGATTTTCCCAAGAAGGAGAGCGTATCCCCGTGTACGCTTCCTACTTCTCCCCTCTCTTGCAGCAATACGGAAACAGTTACCCGCTCGCCTGCGGCGTGATGACCGTACTCATCACCGCTTCCGCCGCGCTGTGTCTCGGCGCAGGGCTCCGTTCGTTGAACGTCATGTATGCGACGCTCGCGGGCAATATTCTCACCATGATATTCGCACTGATGCCGCTATTCGTCATCGGGAAGGACTGCGTCACCGCCGTCGGCGTGGGCGTGCTATCCTGCCTGTTCGCCGCGATTTTGTTGCAGACCGCCGTGATCATCTACGAAAACTTGTCCAAACGAAAAAAATAACCCGCCGCAAACGAGTTGCGGCGGGATTTTTTTGCTTTTTCGAAGGAATTACTTCAATTCGGCGAAATATTTGATGGTTCTGACCATTTGGCTGGTATAGGAATTTTCGTTGTCGTACCAGGAAACGACTTTCACGAGCGTCGTGCCGTCGCCCATGGGCATACATTTGGTCTGCGTGCCGTCGAACAGCGAGCCATAGGTGATGCCGATCACGTCGGAAGAAACGATCTCGTCTTCGGTATAACCGAAAGAGTCGCTCGCCGCCGCTTTCATCGCCGCGTTGACGCCCTTCGCGTCCACGTCGCCGTCGACGATCGCGATGAGTTGCGTCAAAGAACCCGTAGGTACGGGAACGCGCTGCGCGCATCCGTCCAGAACGCCGTTGAGTTCGGGGATCACGAGGCCGATGGCTTTCGCCGCGCCCGTGCTGTTGGGTACGATATTGACCGCAGCGGCTCTCGCGCGGCGCAAATCGTCCTTGCGGTGCGGGCCGTCGAGCGTCATCTGGTCGCCCGTGTAGGCGTGGATGGTGGTCATGTAGCCTTTTTTGATCTTCGCGAATTTATTGAGCGTGTTCGCCATGGGCGCGAGGCAGTTGGTCGTGCACGAAGCCGCGGAAATGATGGTGTCGGCAGCGGTCAAAGTCTTTTCGTTGACGCTGTAAACGATGGTGGGCAGGTCGTTGCCCGCGGGAGCGGAGATAACGACTTTCTTCGCGCCAGCGTCGATGTGCGCCTGACTCTTCGCTTTGGAGCAATAGAATCCCGTGCATTCGAGAACGACGTCTACGCCGATCTCGCCCCAAGGCAGGTCGGCGGCGTTCTTTTCCGCATAGATCTTGATCTCTTTTCCGTCGACGATGATGGAGTTGTCCGTCGCGGTGACCTTGTCCGCCAAAGCGTATCTGCCCTGCGCGGAATCGTATTTGAGAAGGTGTGCGAGCATTCTGGGATTGGTCAGGTCGTTGATCGCGACAACGTCGTAACCCTTGGCGCCGAACATCTGTCTGAAAGCCAGACGGCCGATGCGGCCGAATCCGTTGATTGCAACTTTTACATTTGCCATTTGAGAAATTCCTCCAAATAATTTTATACAATACTTAATCTGTGCCGTTTGTTTCGAGCAGTATTATTATAGCAAAAATAACGCCGCCCGTCAATGAAATATCCCCACTACTTTAAATTTTCGGGGTTCAGACACTTAAGTTCGTCGAGGACGAACAGCCCGTCTTTGCGGATGAGAACGTCGTCGAAATAAATTTCGCCGCCGCCCCATTCGGGCGTCATGATGGAAACGAGATCCCAGTGCACGCTGCTCTTGTTGCCGTTGTACGCGTCGTCATAGCAGCAGCCGGGCGTGAAATGGATAGAGCCCGAGATCTTTTCGTCGAACAGGATATCCAGCATGGGTTTGGTGACGAAGGGATTGACGCCGATGGCGAATTCGCCCACATAGCGCGCGCCCGCGTCGGTGTCGAGCACCTTGTTGAGAGCCTCCGTATTGGAGGAAGTCGCCTCCACGATCTTGCCCTCGATAAAGCGCAGGCAGATGTTTTCGTGCTTGATGCCGCCGTGCAGGGATGGCGCGTTATACGTGATCACGCCGTTGACGCTGTTTTTAACGGGCGCGGTGTAGATCTCGCCGTCGGGAATGTTCATGTTGCCCGCGCATTTGATGGCGGGAATGCCCTTGATGGAGAACGTCAGATCGGTGCCGGGAGATACGAGGCGCACCTTGTCCGTTTTTTCCATGAGCGCTTTCAAAGCGTCCATCGCCTTGTCCATCCTGGAATAATCGAGGGTGCACACGTCGAAATAATAGTCTTCGAATTTTTCCGTGGAAACGCCCGCGTTCTGCGCCATGGAAGGATTGGGATAGCGCAACACAACCCATTTTGTCTTTAATACGCGGATCTCGTGATGCACGGGATAACTGTACGTCCGATCGTACACCTGCATGTTTTCGGCGGGTACGTCGGAAAGTTCGAACGTGTTGGAGCCGCCGCGCACGCCGATATAGCAATCCATGTCCTCCATGCGGTATTTATCGTATTTGGCGCGCAGTTCGCAGTGTTTTTTGCTCGTTCCGAGCAAAAGAGCGCGTTCCACCGCCAGATCCACCACTTCCACAAAGGGAAAGCCGCCCGCCTCGTAAACCTTTTCCACGAGCGCTTTTATGAGTTCCGCGTCGATGCCGCGCCCTTCGATCAGCACCTTTTCGCCCTTTTGGCATCGTACCGAATAATTGACGAGAACGTCCGCCAGTTTGTCTATTCTTTGATCTCTCATGCGTTTGCCTCCGCTTTTTTCTTACCTATCTATTATACTACCGTTGAAAAAAATTATAAAGCGAATTCAAGTATTTTCCCGAATTAAATTGCTTTTTTTCCCCTTTTGTTGTACAATAGACTGCGGAAATAAAATTTCGGAGGAACTCTTATGGCATTAGTGACTTCAAAAGAAATGTTCGCGAAAGCGTATGCGGGCGGCTATGCGATCGGCGCTTTCAACGTGAACAACATGGAGACCATTCAGGGAATCGTAGAGGCGGGCAAGGAATGTAATTCTCCCCTGATTTTACAGGTTTCCGCGGGTGCGAGAAAGTACGCCAACCCCGTTTACCTGAAACATCTCGTGGAGGCTGCCGTCGAAGATACGGGCCTGCCCATCGTCATGCACCTCGACCACGGCGCGTCGTACGAAATGTGTAAGGACGCCATCGACGGCGGATTCACTTCCGTCATGATCGACGCTTCGCACCATTCTTTCGCCGAGAATATCGAGATCACCAAAAAGGTCGTGGAATACGCCCACGCGCGCGGCGTTGTCGTCGAGGCGGAACTCGGACAACTCGCGGGCATCGAGGACGCGGTCAACGTCAAGGCGGAGGACGCCAGTTTTACCCAGCCCGACGAAGTGTGCGAATTTACCGAAAAGACGGGCATCGATTCGTTGGCGATCGCCATCGGAACGAGCCACGGCGCCTATAAATTCAAACCCGGCCAAAAGCCGCAGTTGCGTTTCGATATCTTGGAAGAAGTGGGCAAGCGCCTTCCCGGATTCCCCATCGTTCTGCACGGCGCGTCCAGCGTGCCGCAGGACAGAGTCGCCGTCATCAACCAATTCGGCGGCGCCATGCCCGACGCGATCGGCATTCCCGAAGAGATGCTGAGAAAAGCCGCGTCGATGGCGGTATGCAAGATCAACATCGACTCCGACCTCCGCGTGGCGTTTACCGCCGCGATCCGCAAACATTTTGCGGAGAACCCCTCCCACTTCGATCCCAGACAGTACCTGGGCGATGCGAGAGCGGCGGTCAAAGAGATCGTCAAACATAAAATCTGCGACGTGCTCGGCTCCAACGGCAAAGCATAAGGAAAACTTGCGGCTGATAAAACGGCGGCGGATCGTTTCGATCCGCCGCCGCGTTTTTTATTATACTTTATTTGCGCCCCTTGACAAAGGCGAATTCGCAAAGGTCGTGCCCCTCTGTCAGGGTTTTCCCCCGCTCGCTGACAATATGCGGGCCCAAACCCGCAAAGGCGATGCGTCCGTATTCGCAGAAGACCGTGCAAAGTTCGGGACATCCGAATTTTATGGAAATACCGTAATAAATGCACTGTTTGATCTGAAAGGAGATCTTTTTGCCGCGCACGCAAAGATCGGCATATTTGCAGGCGGGCGCGGGAAACTTGGAAGCCATGAATTTTTTGATGTTCCGCTTGAACGCGTGAAAGGGAAAGAGTTTGCGTTTCTGATCGGCCAGAACGTCCGCACAGTTTCTCGCCGCTTTTTCCGTTTCGAGGCGGACGTAGCCCAAAGCCGAATCCTCTGGATACCCGAATGCGCGCAGAGTTTTGTAATAGGCGATGACGGGAAAAATCAGCATTTTCAATTGTCTTTCCGCTTCCGCGCTGTTCTGATAATCGGTCGTGACTACCAACTCCGCATAGAGTTTGGATGCACGGAAATAGATCTTCTCCCCTTCCTCTTCGCCAAACCTCTTGATACAGTGCCTGTGTAAAAAATGCAGATCTGTATTATCGTAATTCATTCCTTCCTCCGGCAAATAGTATGCCCTGTTCCGCCATAGATATCTGCGATATCATTATAAGGCACAAACGGCGTTTTTGTCAATATTTTCAAAAATATTTCGAAAAAGTTCTTGACAAATATTTAAAAAGGTATATAATATTAAATAAGAATAATTCCTAATAAGAAAAAGGTTATGAGAAACACGATTCAAAAACAAATCATTCTGGATACCGTGCGCTCGATGCGCGACCATCCGAACGCCGACGAAATTTTCGCGAAAATTTCCGCCGAACATCCGAATATCAGCAAGGCGACGGTGTACAGAAATTTAAATCTTATGGCGGATCAGGGCATGATACGGCGCGTGAAACTGAGCGAAGGGCCCGACCGTTACGATTTCAACACACCCAAGCACTATCATATGCGCTGCAGAGCCTGCGGCCGCATTTTCGACGCGCCCATGGCAACTTTGGATCACCTCGAAGAAACGCTCGGCGACACGCACGGATTCGAGGCGCAGGATCACATCATCGAGTTTATCGGGATTTGTCCCGATTGCAAAAATAAAAAATAAAAATCGGAGGTAATTTCACTATGGCTAAAAATCTGAAAGGCACAAAGACGGAAGCAAACTTGCAGGCGGCGTTCGCAGGCGAATCACAGGCGAGAAACAAGTATACCTACTACGCAAGCAAGGCGAAAAAGGAAGGCTACGTGCAGATAGCGAATCTTTTCGAAGAGACGGCGAACAACGAGAAAGAACATGCGAAGATCTGGTTCAAACTACTGCACGGCGGCATGCCCGACACCGCCGCCAACCTTGCGGACGCAGCCGCGGGCGAAAATTACGAATGGACGGATATGTACGCGACTTTCGCAAAAGAAGCGAAGGAAGAAGGCTTTGACGATATCGCGTTCCTCTTCGAACAGGTCGCCAAGATCGAAAAAGAGCACGAGGAAAGATATCTGAAACTTTTATCCAACGTGAAAAACGACCTGGTATTCAGCAAGGACGGCGACGCCGTCTGGCAGTGCTCCAACTGCGGGCATATCGTCATCGGCAAAAAAGCGCCCGACGTGTGCCCCGTATGCGCGCATCCGCAGGCATATTTTCAGTTGAGAGCGGAAAACTATTAAAAAGAACATTCGTCATCGGGAGATCATATGAACGAAAAAGCATTCCACGCCATGTCTTACGGCGTGTACATCGTTACCTCTTGGGATAACGGCAGACCCGTCGGCTGCACCGCCAACTGCGCGGCGCAGATCACGGCGTCGCCCGCGACCGTAATGGTCAGCGTCAATAAGGACAATTATACGAACAAATGTATAGCCGACTGCGGCCATTTCGCCCTCTCTATCCTCTCCGAAAACAGCAGTCCCGAAATCATCGGACGTTTCGGCTTTCAATCTTCGCGCGATCGCGATAAATTCGCGGAAACCGCATATGCGGTGAAAAATTCGCTGCCCGTCGTTTCCGACAGTTGCGCGTATATCTGCTGCAAAGTCGTCGATACGATGGATTCTCCCACGCATACGGTCTTTCTGGGCGAGGTGATCGGCGCGGACGTGACTTCGGAGAACACCCCCATGACGTATGCTTATTACCATAAAGTACTCAAAGGCAAAACGGGCAAAAACGCTCCTACCTATATCAAAGAATCGCCCGACGAGGGAAAATACGTCTGCTCCGTATGCGGCCACGTGTACGAAGGCAACATTCCCTTCGAGGATCTGCCCGACGACTGGCGCTGCCCCATCTGCTCGCAGCCCAAATCGGCGTTTCGAAAAATGTAATGAAAAAAAGGCTCCCGAAAGGACGTTTGTCTAAGGGATCATGAAATCACTTAGCAAGGTGGCATAGCGAAAAGCTATGCCACCTTGCCTTTATACCGAAATCATGCTGACAGCATTATTCGATATTATATATGTTTCTATCAAAAAAGTATTCGTATGCGAGTTCTTTGCCGCCCTGTTTTTTAATAACGCCGTCCGCAATGAGTACCGCCCTGTCGCACAAAGCTTCCGCGCACCGCATATCGTGGGTAATCGTGATCATTGTATTGCCGCTCCTGTCGTGCAATTCGTCCAAGATCTTTACGAGTTCGCATAAGCCTTTATAGTCCTGTCCTACTGTCGGTTCGTCCAACAAAAGAACTTTCGGATCGCCCGCCGCAACCGCCGCTATCGAAACTCTGCGTTTCTGCCCTTCGGAAAGCGATTGCGGATGCCGTTTTCTTAAGTGCTCCAGGTTAAACAGAGCAATCATTTCGTCCGCATACTCTTTATTTACGGCGTTAAACGAGATTTCTTTTTCTACTGTCGGCATAAACAGTTGATAGTTTGGGTTTTGATAGACCACGCCTATACTGTTAAACCATTTCTTGCTTGCCCTGCTTTTGCCGAATTTGGGATCGAGCGATTGTTCTATGTATCCTTTGGTCGGTTTATACAGCCTTGCGATAAGCCGCAAAAGCGTAGTTTTTCCGCAACCGTTCTCGCCGAGAAGCAACAATCTTTCGTCCTCGTAAATATTCAAGTCTATGTCTTTGAGTATTTCTTTTTTCTTTACCGAAAACGCGACGTGATCGAGTTTGAAAATCTCGCGCCCTCTTTCGTGTTCAGCCGCGTTATCTTCGATTTTTACCGTCTGCGAAAGCAGATATTCCTGTTTATTCTCTATTTTCGTAACATTGCCCGCGCAGATATTCCATACGGAATCGACAAACGGCAACACCATATCGAGCCTGTGTTCCGCCACCACAACGGCATACCCCGCGCCCGCAAGCCTGCGCAATGTATCCATTAAAAGTTTTGCGCTCTCAACGTCGAGATTTGCAAGCGGCTCGTCGAGTAAAAGGATTTTCTGGCCGGACGCAAATGCGGAAGCCGTGATCAGCCGCTGTTTCTGTCCGCCCGACAACGTGCGCGTGGGCAAGGTTTTATCTATTTCCATGATCGTGCAAACCCTGTCTATCTGCGCGCCTATTTTTTCCTGCGCAAGAGCGAAGTTTTCACACCCGAACGCGATTTCGTCCTCTACGATTTTATGGATGATCTGATTATCGGCGTTCTGCAATACCACACCTACTTTACGGCAGACAGCCGCTAATTTCTGTCCTTCTATCGGATAGCCGTCGATCAGAACTTCGCCTGTGATTTTGCCCTTGACGATATTGGGAATAATACTCGTTGCAATCGATATGAGCGTGCTTTTCCCTTCGCCTGACAAACCGGAAAGTAACGCGACTTCGCCGTAACAGGCGTAAAAGTCCACGTCCGATAAAACTTTATCGTCAAAACCTTCATACGAAAAATTGACTTTCTTAAATTCGATTGCTCTTACAGCATACATACAAGCACCACCCCCGCGATCAGTCCGAGCAGATACAGAACATCGAACACGTTGACAACTTCTTTCTTATAAACGGTATATTTGCACTTGCCGAGCGTAAAGCCGCGCGTTTCTATCGAAAGCGCAAGCGTATCGGATATATCGACGAGCCTTGTTACAAGCGGAATGAGGAACGCGCGGTAAAAGATTTTCGGATTTAAGATACTGCCCGCACCCCTCGTTTTCATTGCTTCGCGCACGCGCTTTATCTCGCCGCGAAGCACAGGAATGAACGACATCGTTATGAGCATACCGAGCGTTATGCCGCGCGGCATATGTAACTGCGACAAATTCCTCGTCATTGCCACCGCCTGAATACTCATTCCCGGAACGAGAGCAAGAAACACCGCGCCGAAACGGTTAGCCATCGCAAGCGCGGAACCGGGATTTTGCCCCGACGAATAATACGCGATCAACGCGAACGCGCCGCCGATGATCACAAACAACGGCAATGTTTTTATCGCCTGCCTGCAGCATCCGAATAATAGCAGCCATACGAATGCGCCGATCAGAAAATACGAACACGCAACTGTTTTCGCCATAATGAGTCCGAATATCATAATGAGAAGCGCGGACGCTATCGCGAATAACGGATATAAATTGCTTTTGTATTTAAAAAACGCCATTACTTCAACTTCCCCGCTTTCTTCAACTCACGCGCGATCACCATTCCGATCACCGAACCTACAAAACAAACCGCAAGCACGGCAAAAGATATACCCACGATAAGACCGACGTTGCCGCCGCCTATAAATATAGATACGGCGGCTTTTTCATCGCCGCTTACAGTATAGAATACATTGTAGTACATATACATTAACGGCAATGTCAACGGCATATACAACGTTCCCGCAAACACACACGCCCAATCGTTTTTATAGCCGCGAAAAACTAAAAGCGTGAATAGTTCCGCCACGAACGCACAGGCAATCAATAGTACCATGGGCGGGAACATAAATACAAGAAATATCGAGATGAACGCCGATTGCAATAAAAGAGCGAACGGCTTTTTAACTTTCATCATTCCTATAACGGGAAACAGCGAAAACTGTAATCCGAGTCCCAACTGTATTATGCCGAACAGCGGCACATTGACCAAAAGCGGCATAATCGCGCCCGTAACGAGCGTGCAACACGTTATGATCGCAAGGAATACGACGTCCTTTATCATATATTTTTGAAAAATTTTGTTTTTCGGTTTTCCCGTTGCCGCTTCTTCCTGTGCGATAAAGTCAGCGCCGCGCTGTTCTTCTTCCGACAGCCGCACGAGTTCGATGATTGCTTTTTCTCTCGGTGTCATACTTTTACCTCTTGCATTTGTCCGTTATCGGCACGGTAAATCCTGTCGGCAATCGCCATAGTGCTTTCACGGTGAGAAACGAGTATAATGCTTTTTTTACTCTTTTGCTCTTTGAGCGCTTTTAAAATAATGCCCTCGTTGATGCTGTCCACGTTGCTCGTCGGTTCGTCCAAAAGTATCAGATCGCTTCCTTTCAGAAACGCTCTCGCAAGCCCTATGCGCTGTTTTTCGCCCGCCGAAAGATTATCGCCGAGCGCACCTACTTGCGTTTTGTAGCCGTTTGGCAACGTCATAATAAAGTCGTGTATTGATGCCAGACGGCAAGCCGATTCGAGTTCTTCCCAGCTTGCGTCAGGCTTTGCAATCCGTAAGTTTTCTTCTATCGTTTCGTCGAATAAATAGGTCGTCTGACTTACCATTGTTACGTTGTCTAAAAGGTTATCCGAGTCGATACGGTCAATGTCGATCCCGTTATACGCGATCTCGCCTTTTTCCTTTTGCCAAAATCTCAAAAGCAATTTTAAGAACGTAGATTTTCCGCATCCGCTCTCGCCTACGATCCCGATAATCTCGCCCTTTTCGGCGTGCATTTTAATATCTTTCAATACTTGCGTTTGCCCGTCGTAAGAGAACGACAAGCCGGTTACGTTCAATTTTTCGTATTCGATATTTTCACCGTTTTTGACTTCCGTTACGGCAGGTTCTTCGGCAAGCAAATTCAATATTCTGTCGCCGCTTGCAAAAGTTTGGGTAAGATTTCCGGGCAACGCCGATATTGCGATGACGGGGCCGAAACTGCCGAACACCGCAACCACGGCGATAATCATTTTCCCTATCGTCAGCATATCGAACCGAACGAGAACGATACCCGCGATAAGCGTTGCAATAATAAACAGCGATACCGTAAGTTCGGTTGCCGCCGATGCACGCGTGCTGTTATGCTTCATCTTTTTTGTTTCTTTCAGCAATAGTTCGCTACGGCGGTTTACCTCTTGTTCGCGCTCCTTGCCTGCGTTATTCAGCACGATGTCTTTAATACCTTTGACACTGTCAAGGAAGTAAGCATTGAACGAAGCGAACTCCGCACGGTATTTTACGCCGCTCTCTTTCAGTCTGCCCGAAGAAATTATCGGAACGGCAATCCCTATCATTAAGTAACCTGCAACCGCCAGGAACGCGAGATACCACGATAAAACGAAACCGTCGAACAGGAAAACCGCCGTTGAAACAAGTATCGCTATACAAATGGGCGATATCGTATGCGCGTAAAACACTTCGATAGTTTCGATGTCAGACGTTATCATCGCTATGATACTGCCCTTCTGTTTGCTTTCGAGTTTCGCGGGACACAGCGTGCGCAATGCGCCGAATATTTTATCACGCAAAACCGCCAGCAGTTTGAACGCGATAAAATGATTGCTGTACTGCTCAAAGTACCGCAACAGTCCGCGCAACAGTCCGCAACCTACGGCAAGTCCTATTATCCAACCGTATGACAGCGCAATCGTTTCTCCGAGCGCTTTCGCCACGCCTACCGCGCCGAACACCGTAACGCCCATAGCGCAGATAAATCCGATACTGCCGTTTATGACTGCCAAAATCATTATATACGCAAGGCTTCCGAGCAAGAGTATCAGGCTTGCCATTATTTTCGCGCCGCTTCTGCGTAACTTTTGCTTCCGCCCTTTCATAATGCGTAGCCCTCCTCCAACTGTTTCTGTGCGTTAAACAGTTTCTCATAACCATGCTTATCTCTGATAAGCGCGGTATGTTCCCCGCTCTCTTTAACCTCACCGTTTTCCATAAAGTAAATATTATCGGCAGGCATGACGTTTGCAAGACGGTGGGATATAACGATAACGTTTTTATCATCCGACAACGCTTTTATGTTCCGCATAATGATCGCTTCGCTTTCCACGTCGATATTGCTCGTCGCTTCATCGAAAATATAGATATCTTTGTCTGCGACAAGATTGACCGCAAGCGCAAGCCGTTGTTTTTGTCCGCCCGATATATTGTTTGCATCCTCCATAATAACTTTATCGAGTCCGCCGTTCTCGCGTATAAACTCCGCAAGATTGACCGAGCGGAGCGCGGCGTAAATCTCATCGTCGGTTACCGATTTTTTCGCAAGTAAAAAATTTTCGCGCACGGTCTGATTAAATATATAGGTGTTATAACTTACCGATGCAAGGCGCGAATAGTAACTTTCGCGCGACAGGTTCTCGAGCGGAACGCCGCCTATGGTTATATTCCCGCTTTTCGGTCTGAACGCTCCGACAAGCATATTGACCACCGTACTTTTTCCGCAACCGCTCTCGCCGACGATAGCGGTCATTCCCTTTTCGGGGAATGTCATAGACACGTTTTTAAGCACTTCGCGCGTGCCGTCGTATGAAAACGTAACGCCATTGAGTTCGATCGATGTACTGTTCACTTCTTGCGTTCCCCATACGGGATCGGGAGTGTTAAGTAACGATATGATTTTTTTGCCCGCACTTACTCCGTTCATCGCAACGTGGAACGCCGAACCGAACGCGCGAAGCGGTAAAAAAAACTCTACCGCGACAAGGCATAAGAACAGTGCGTAAACGGGGGCGAGTCCCCAAAACGCCGTACCGCAGATCGCAAGCGCGATTCCCGCACCCGCACCGCCGTATGCGACCAGGTCCATTATGGTTGTACTGGCAAGTTGCATTACGAGAACTTTCATCGTGATTTTGCGAAACTCCTCCGCGCTCTCGTTCATCTTCTCGTGCTGCTTCGCGTCCGCTTTGAATATCTTTAATTCCTTTAAGCCCTGCACGCTGTCAAGAAACTTGTCGCCCATCGACGTGTACTTGCCCCAATACTTTGCAAATATTTTTTTGGCGTATTTGCTTACGGCTACGATCGAAACGGGAATGAGCGGAACGCAAACCAAGAGAACAAGAGCGGTTCGCCAATCTATCCACACACAAATCAGAAACAAAATAACGGGCGCAAGCATAGCGAAAAAGAATTGCGGCAAGTAACTCGAATAGTACAAATCGAGTTGCTCCACGCCCTCCATACTCACTTGCGTCAGTCCTGCCATACTCATTCTGTCCGTAGAACGAACGCCGAGTTTTACTATCTTATTGTAAGTACGTTCGCGCAAATCCTTTTTGACTTTACGCCCGAGAACGTCTTTCATATCTCCCGTCAACCTTGTCATTATATAACGGACGATAATTCCTATCAATGCACAAATTGCCGGATACGAATACATAACGGACTCGGATCTCGTAAATGCAAGATATATCGCCCAACAGATGCTTGCCGTAATTCCTACGTTGGCGATCAAACCTATAACCTGCAGCAAAACGGCAATGAATATGTATTTTTTATTCTTACCTATGAGTTTGAATAATTCCTTGTCTATCATTTCTTTCTCCCCAAAACCCGCATTTTTCATGAGGGTTGCAGTCCATTCATCCGACGATATAATCCTTCGCGGAAATTGCCTGTACGATTTCTTCGCGTTTTACGTTATCTTCCGCACTTCATCCCTTCTACCTCGATAGGCCCGTTCAAACATTACTTTTACTCTCCTTTTTCAGTTGCTTTTTGTACTTTATCATCTGCGCGGCGTGAGAGAAAGCAAATACGGGGTGAGAAAACAGCATACGCGGTCCCGAATATTTCATTACCGCTTTTATTTTTTCGCGCATATCGGGTTTATAACAATGTATCTTGCAAAACGAGCAAAATTTTTTGTTTGCCTTAAACGGACACTTTTCCAATCGGAATAACGCATAGTCGTTCAGTTCTCTGCATTCGGCGCAAACTTCATCGCGTTTTACGCCTTGCGCCTTACGCTCTTGCTTATGCTTGCCTTTACAATATTTCTTTATCATCACGGGAATAAGTTTTTTTTCTTTTTCCATCGCTTTCAGTTCTTTATCCATATCACTCCGCCGTTTTCGATTTTACATACGCCAATACTCCGCTTCTGCTCTCGCCGCCGAGCGAACAAGCCGCGCCTATTGCTTCGTCGAACGCTAATTCTTTCGGCGTATTGCAGTACTTTATTAACTTCTCGCCTATAAATTCAACCACCGACAAATAATCGGTAACTTCCTTTCTTCCCTTATCGGTAAGTAAAACCCGTTTGCCGTTCTGCCCGACATATCCGCTTGCGATCAGTCTTTCTATCGCCCTATATACGCTTACTTTGGATACGTTGAGTTTTTGTGACATAGCCGCCATCCTCGCTCCTTTTCCTTGATCGTCCAAATCGTTTATCGCCGCTAAATATCTTAATTCGGATGCCGTCATCTTTTTTCTTACTCCTCGCATTTTAGTTAGAATATGCTAACTTCAACTCAAAAAATAATGCCTTTCAAGGCGAATGCTCGTAAGTCGTTGCTAACCGACTGACAAAAAATTGCGGAGCAATTTCTTACTCCGCAATATATATTATACCAAACGTAATTTTTTGTCAAGCAAAAGTTAGCAGCCGCTAACCATTTTTAACGAATTTTTTGATCGCTTCAAACAATTCGGGAGATATGACGTGTTCTATACGGCACGCGTTTTCTTCCGCGAGTTCCTTTTCGACGCCGATCTTTTCGAGCAATTTCGTAATCACGCAATGACGGTCGTAGATATTCTCCGCTTTCGCTTTTCCCGCTGCGGTAAATTGCAGTTCGCCGCCTTGTCCTACAACAATATACCCTTTCTTGACAAGCAGATTTACGCCGCGCGAAACGGACGGACGGGAATATCCAAGTTCGTCGGCGACATTTATCGCGTGGACGTTCGCGCTTTTTTGTTTTAATATCAGTATCGTTTCGAGATACATTTCTTCCGATTCTCGATATTTAATCATTTTTACCCCCATCGTTAGCGTAGGCTTACTTTTATTATATACGATTTGCCCGCATTTGTAAAGCAAGCGCGCGGGGATATAGAAAAGTTTTTCGTTTTTTTATTCTTCGGGTTTCGTTATACAAGAAAAAGGATTTGATTAAATATCAAATCCTTTTTTAATTCCCTATGAAATACACCGTTCGGGAGCCTTTTACCTTTGCTGCGCCTGTCCGCGGCGGGAAGGCCGCGGCTGCGGTACTTTCGGCGGCGAGTTGACGAATACGGTCATGGGAAATTCGTTTTCTTCGACGACTTTCAATTTTTTGCCGATGAGTTTTTCGATATCGGCAAGGTATTCCTTCTCGTCGAAATCGCAAAGCGACACCGCGGTGCCGCGCTTACCCGCGCGCCCCGTACGGCCGATCCTGTGCACGTAGGTCTCGGGAATGTTCGGAAGTTCGAAATTGACGACGGAGGGCAGATCCTCGATGTCGATGCCTCGCGCCGCGATATCGGTGGCGACGAGCACGCGGATCTTTCCCCTTTTGAAACTGTCGAGCGCGTTCTGCCGCGCGCCCTGCGATTTGTCGCCGTGAATGGCGAGCGCCTCGATCTTTGCGGCTTTGAGTTTGCGGCATAGTTTGTCCGCACCGTATTTCGTGCGCGTAAAGACGAGCGTGGAGCCCGCGATCGCGCCGTTTTGCAGAAGAGAAACGAGAAGATCTATCTTGCTCGCCTTATCTGTAAAATAGACCAGTTGTTCCGTCAGTTCCACCGTGGAAGAAACGGGCGTGACTGCCACATCGACGGGATTGACGAGCAACGATTTTGCAAGTTTTACGATTTCGGGCGGCAGCGTGGCGGTAAAAAACATGGTCTGACGACGGCGCGGGAGAAGCGCGATCACTTTTTTCACGTCGTGAATAAAGCCCATATCCAGCATTCTGTCCGCCTCGTCGAGCACGAAAAATTCCAGTCCGCTTAAGTCGGCGAGCCCCTGCGCATGCAGATCCAGAAGCCGCCCGGGGGTGGCGACGAGCACGTCTACGCCCCTTTTCAAAAGTTCTATCTGTTTTTGCTGGGAAACGCCGCCCATCACCACGCCGCAGCGGTACGGCAGATATTTTCCGTAAGTCTGAAAAGACTCCTCGATCTGCAATGCCAGTTCGCGCGTGGGCGTGAGAACGAGCGCGCGGATACGGTTTTGCGGTTTCCCGTTTAAGTTATTGAGAATGGGCAAAGCGAACGCCGCCGTCTTTCCCGTCCCCGTCTGGGCGCAGCCCAATACGTCGCGGCCGTCGAGCGCGGGCGGTATCGCCTTTTCCTGTATGGGCGAAGGCGTTTCGTACCCCGCCGCTTTGACGGCTTTCAAGATCCTGCCGTCGAGTTTCAGTTCGTTAAAATTCAATGTTTTTCTTCCTTATAAGCAACTTTTTCTATTATACCACATCCGGCGGAATTTTACAATCAATGCGCCGTGTTTTTTTATAGTTTATAGTCCCTTTACATTTGCAAAAATCCGTGTTATAATGGATTTCGCTGAAAGGAGATAATATGATCGACAGACAGAAAATTATCAAAGGCGTCGTGCGTTACGTCGCCATCACGATCGGATGCCTATGCCTGGCGGCGGGCATCGCACTCTTTCTCAACCCGAACAACATTTCCACGGGCGGCATTTCGGGTATCGCCATCATCCTCAATAAATTTATTCCCGTGAGCACGGGTCTTCTGATTTTGATCCTGAATATTCCGCTTTTGATCATCGGTCTCATCGTGTTCGGAAAAGATTTTCTGTTTTCTACGGTCTACGCGACCGTCGTCTTATCACTCGCGACCGATCTGATCACCTTTCTCGGCACGAAGTTCGGCATCGTGCCCCTCACAAACGATCTGTTTTTGGCAGCGATCTTCGGCGGCATTCTGTCCGCGCTCGGCATCGGAACCGTGTTCCGTTTCAAGGGCACGACGGGCGGACTGGATATCGTCGTCATGCTCATTCATAAAAAATATCGCTATCTGGGCGTCGGTTCGATCTTCCTCATCGCGGATTTTCTCATCGCGGGCATTACCGCCATCGTATTCAAGAACCTTGAATTCGGCCTGTACGCCTGCGTCAGCGTCATCGTGTACAGCGTATTGATGGATCGCATCGTCTACGGCGGCAACGGCGCAAAGTTTATCTATATCGTCAGCGACAATCCCGAAAAGATCACTGCGCGCATTTTATCCGAATTGGAGATAGGCGTGACCTACGTCGAAGGAGTGGGCGCCTATACGAGCAAGAACAAACAGATCATCATGTGCGTCGTCAAAAAGCATCTCTACCCTAACCTGCGCGACATCGTGCGCGACGAAGATCCCGAAGCCTTTATGATCGTGAGCGCCGCGCAGGACGTTTACGGTTTGGGATATCGCAGTCATCACGAAGAACTGTAAAATCAAGGAGGAAAATGCAGTACACACATAAGTATTCGTCGCCCCTGGGCGCGATCACAACGGCAAGCGACGGGCAAAAACTCACGGGACTCTGGTTCGACGGACAGAAATATTTCGGCCGCACGCTGGAAAAAGAGCACGAAGAAAAATTTTTGTCCGTATTTGAGTGTGCGGACGCATGGTTGGATATGTATTTTTCGGGAAAAGAACCTGATTTTACGCCGCCCCTCTCTCTTTCGGGTTCCCCCTTCCGTCAAAGGGTTTGGGAAATTTTGCTTGCGATTCCTTACGGCACGACGACGACCTACGGCGCGATCGCCGCGCAGATCGCCGCGGAAACGGGACTTTCGCATATGTCCGCACAAGCGGTAGGCGGCGCCGTGGGGCACAATCCGATATCCGTCATCGTACCCTGCCACCGCGTGCTCGGCAGCGACGGAAGCCTGACGGGATACGCAGGCGGGACCGATAAAAAAATACGCCTTCTGCAATTGGAAGGCGTTCGGATTTAAAAAGGCTTCCTGCAATGCAGGAAGCCTTTTTTTATTTACGCTTCGATTTTTTCCAGAAGTTTCAGATCGATGCCCTTTTCGCCGATCTTGATGATCTCGACTTTCACCATATCGCCGATATTCAGAACGTCTTCCACCTGGTTGATGCGCTTGTCGCTCATCTTGGAAATGTGGACCATACCGTCCTTTCCGGGAGCGAGTTCGACGAACGCGCCCACTTTGGAAAGCACGCGGACGACCGAACCGATGAACATATCGCCCACTTCGGGATCTCGCGCGATGGAAAGAATGATCGCTTTGGCGCGCTCCGCGTTGTCGGTATTTTCGCCGTAGGTCGCGATGCAGACTTTGCCGTCGTCGTCGATATCGATCTTGACGTTGGTCTCCTCGATGATCTTGTTGATGACTTTGCCGCCGCTGCCGATGACTTCGCGTATCTTTTCGGGATCGATGTTAAAGGAAATGATCTTGGGCGCGTACTTGGAAAGTTCCTTTTTGGGTTCGGGCAGAACTTCGAGCATTTTGCCGAGAATGAACTTTCTGCCCTCGTTCGCCTGTTTGATCGCCGTGCGCAAAATATTTTCGTCGATGCCTTTGATCTTGATATCCATCTGAATGGCGGTGATGCCCTTTTCCGTACCCGCAACCTTGAAATCCATGTCGCCGAGGAAATCTTCCAGTCCCTGGATATCGGTCATGATGGCGACTTTGCCGCTTTCGGGGTCTTTGATCAGCCCCATGGCGCAGCCCGCGACGGGCGCTTTGATGGGAACGCCCGCATCCATCAGCGCCAGCGTGGAACCGCAGACGCTCGCCTGCGAGGTGGAGCCGTTGGAACTCATGACCTCGGACACCATGCGGATGGCGTACGGGAATTCGACTTCGTTCGGAATGACGGGTTCGAGCGCGCGCTCGGCAAGAGCGCCGTGGCCGATCTCTCTGCGGCCGGGGCTTCTCAGGCCTTTCGCTTCGCCCGTGGAATATCCGGGGAAATTATACTGGTGCATATAGCGCTTGGAAACTTCGTCGTCCAGGCCGTCGAGTTTCTGCACCTCGCTCAGCGTGCCGAGCGTGCAGGTGGTCAAAACCTGCGTCTGACCTCTGGTAAACACGCCCGTGCCGTGCACTCTGGGAAGAACGCCGTGCTCACACCAGATCTTGCGGATCTCTTTGAGCGAGCGCCCGTCGGGACGGATGCCCTTTTCCAGGATCTTGGCGCGCACTTTTTCTTTGGTCAGATAATAGAGGCTGTCCTTGATCTCGCGGGTCTTGTCGCCGTACACGTCGGCAAAATGCGCCAGCACGTCGGCCTCCACTTCGTTCTGTTTTTCTTCGCGCGCCTGACGGTCGTACTCCTCCAGAGCCTTGTCCAATTTAGCGGAAGCGTATTCGCGCACCGCCGCGTCCAGATCTTCGGGAACGTGGTACAGGTTCATTTCACGCTTGGGTTTGCCGATCTCTTTCTGAATTTTTTCAATGAACGCGCACTGTTTTTTGATCTCTTCGTGACCGAACAGGATCGCGCCGACCATCTCTTCGTCGGAGATCTCTTTCGCGCCCGCTTCGACCATCATGATGGCGTCCTTGGTGCCCGAAAGCCCGAGGGAAAGGGTGCTCTTCTCGCGCTGCGCGTTGTCGGGATTGATGACGAATTCGCCGTCTACGAGCCCTACCTGCACGGAACCCGTAGGGCCCGCCCAGGGAATATCCGAAATGCTCAGAGCGATGGAACTTCCGAGCATAGCGAACGGCTCGGGAGGAACGTTCGTATCGACGGAAAGCGCGGTGGCGATGACCACCACGTCGTTATACAGCCCCTTGGGGAACAGAGGGCGGATGGGACGGTCGATCAGGCGGGAAATCAGGATGCCTTTATCGCTCGCTCTGCCTTCGCGTTTTTTGAAACCGCCGGGAATTTTGCCTACCGCATACATTTTCTCTTCGAAATCGACCTGCAAAGGGAAGAAGTCCATGCCCTCTCTGGGCGTTTCGGACATCGTCACGTTGACCATCACGACCGTATCGCCGCAGCGGACCACGCACGAACCGTTAGCCTGTTCCGCGTATTTGCCCGTTTCGACGAGTACTTTTCTTCCGCCGATCTCGGTTTCGAATACTTTGAAATTCTGTGTCATTTTACTCTCCTTGATTGTTCTTTGCGAGGACACCGAAACATCCCCATTACTTGATAAAAGGGCCGAGCACCTGCCCCGCCCTTATTATTACTTATTTTCTCAGATCCAAACGGGCAACGATCTCTCTGTATCTTTCGATGTCCTTGGATTTGATGTAGTCCAAAAGTCCGCGTCTCTGTCCGACCATTTTCAAAAGGCCGCGGCGGGAATGGTTATCCTGCGGATTCGCCTTCAAATGCCCGTTGAGGTGGTTGATACGCTCCGTCAGAAGCGCGATCTGCACTTCGGAAGACCCCGTGTCGCCGTCGTGTCTCTTGTACTCGTTGATGATGCTTGTCTTTTTTTCCTTATCCATTCTTGTTTATCCTCCATGGATTTTTATTCACGCGATACAAAGTCCGGCGAGGAGAACCGCACGGCTTTGTATGCGCATCGTGATAATTTTACCATATTCCGCTCGGAATGTAAACTGTTTAAAGGTATAATTTACGCTTTTCTTCGAGAATCGCGTCCGTCTTGCCGATATACGTTTTCAGATCTTTGGGCGCGCCGTACCGTTCGATGCGGCCTTCGCCGAATATCACCTTTTTACTCACGGCGTTTGCGCCGCACGCAACGTTATCGGTGATCTCTTCCATGATATCCACGTTGTAGACGCATTCCGTCCCCTTTCTGCACCAGCCCGTATTTTCGCAGTTTCCCGCCATATATTTCTGTCGGTACAGATAGTAAGGAAGATATCCCGCCCCGTACAACTTTTCGCGGGAATATGCGATCATGTTGCCGATGTCCTCCACTTCCAGCCTCGACTCGCTCTCTTTGAGTTTGGCGCCCTTTTTCAGGCACAGCGTGTGCACGGTGATATTTTCGGGGGAAAGGCGCACGGCCTCGTCGATGCTGTACGAAAATTCCGCGAGCGTTTCGCCCGTAAGTCCCGCAATGAGATCGAAGTTGACGAGAAACCCGAATTTCGTACTCATCTCATAGGCGCGGTAAATGTCCGCCGCGGTGTGCCTGCGGCCGATGGCGGCGAGCGTCCTGTCGTTGAAACTCTGCGGATTGACGCAGATGCGCGTGACGCCGTAATCTTTTAAAAGGGAAAGTTTTTCTTCGCCGAAAACGTCGGGGCGCCCCGCTTCCACGGTAAATTCGACGTCCGAAGGAACGAGCGCGCGGACGGCTTTCAAAATCGGTTCCAGTTCCTTTACAGAAAGCACGAGAGGCGTTCCCCCGCCCACGTAAGCGCTCTTATAGCGCAGCGGAAATTCTCTGCACGCAGCGATCTCTCTTTCGAGCGCGCGCAGATAATCGGGCAGAAATTTTTCGGTGGCGCGGATATCGGCGGTGATGAAAGAACAGTACGTGCACTTGGATGGGCAGAACGGGATGCCCACGTACAGATCCGCGTCGCCCTCGCGTTTTTGATAGATGCCCTCCTGTTCGCAGAGGATATCCTCGACGATCGAAATATTTTCCTCGGAAACGCCGAACTTTTCAAAGAGCGCGCGAAAATCGCGCCCCGCCTCCCGTTCGGCGTAGGCGAGTTTCGTGGGACGGATCCCCGTCAGAGAGCCCCACGGCATCTTTTTCCCGTAAACAGCGGAGAGCACCTCGTAGAGCGCGAGTTTTGCGAAACGCTTTGCGTAACGTTTGAATTCAAGTTCGTTCGCGGGCGCGTACGTTTCGGTAAAATCGTATTCTTTGCCGTCTATGATCACGGTGTTGATAAAGTGGTTTTCGGCGTAGAGAAAGTTATGAAAAATATCCGCCTGCAAGCCCCCATCGAAAAGGCGCGCAACGTCCGTCAGTTCGTTTTTCAAAAATTCCGCATTGGTGTTCAGCATGGCTTTATCGGATAAGAGAATTGTATTGTTTTTCGTGCGCAAGCGTGGTTTCTTCCTCGTGACCGGGGAATACGCGGCGATCGCCCGAAAGGGTGAAAAGTTTTTCTTTTATGCTGCGGATCAGTTGCGCCGCGTTGCCCGTGGGAAAGTCCGTACGGCCGACGCTCTCGAAAAACAGGGTGTCGCCCGTAAAGAGATTTTCGCCCGACAGAAAGCAGACGCCGCCCGCTGTATGCCCCGGCGTTGCGATGACGGAAATTTCCATGCCGCAAAGGGAGAGCGCGTCGCCGTCCTCAAAGGTAAAGGAAACGGGAAATTCGGGCGAAGCCGCGCCGAATTCAAAAGCGAGATTTGCTTTCGATTGCAAGAGCGGAAGTTCGCTTTTCGCCGCGCCGATCTTCACGCCCTTTGCGGCGAGCGCGGGACAGCCCGCGATGTGATCGAAATGCCCGTGCGTCAACAGCACGTATTCGATTTTCAGCCCCTTGGAAAGGGCGTAGTCCCACACCTCTTCGCCGCCGCAGTCGATCGCGACCGCGGTCTTGTCGTCTTCGGTCAAAAGATACGTGTTTGCGCCCATCGGGCCTGCGGGTTTGGTATAGATCTTCATATTCAAAACCTCAAAAAACGCGAATTATGTCACGCATAGTACTTGATTTAATGCGATTATCCCTTGGATGCGGTGCGATAAACGCTGATTATGCGCTCATCAGCGCCGATTTTGCGGATAAGCGCGTCGATGTCCTCTTTGCCGTTCAGGCGCACGCTCGCTTCAATGATCGCCTCTTTATTCTTATCGAAACGCGAATTTACGTTGGTGATGACGAGGTGCAGATCGCTGACGACGGCGGTGAGAACGGAGAGCGCCACGCCCTGATCCTTTGCCGTAATGACGATACTGGCGACGAACCTTCCGGAACTTCCCGCAGTCCATTCGGCGGGCAGAATGCGCCCCCCTTCCGTTTCCAGGCTTTTCAGGTTGGGGCAGTCCGCGCGGTGCACCACGACGCCGCGGCCGCGCGATACGAAGCCCACGATCTCGTCGCCCGGCACGGGCGTGCAGCAGCCCGCAAAGCGCGTCAAAAGCCCGCTCATGCCCTTGACGATCACGCCGCTCGAATCGGGTTTTTCCGAACTCTTGCTGACAATGGGTTTGGGCACTTCCTTTTTATAAAAGTCGATGAGTTTGTAAAGGATCTGATTGACGGTGATCGCGCCGTAGCCGACGGAGGCGAACATCTCGTCCTGCGAGAAAAAGGAAAAACGCTCGGAAAGTTTTGCGAAACTCTCTTCGGTCAGAATTTCGCTCAAAACGTAGCCGCGGTGTTTCGCCTCGGCTTCGAGCATGGACTTGCCGAGTTTGATATTTTCGTCCTTCATTTCCCGCTTGAAGAACTGCTTTATTTTTGCGCGCGCGCTGCTGGATCTGACGATTTTGAGCCAGTCCCACGACGGGCCTTTGGAATTGGCGGAAGTGAGTATTTCCACCACGTCCCCCGTTTCCAGCGTGGAGTTCAAAGGCACCATTTTCGCGTTGACGCGCGCGCCCACGCAATGGTTGCCGATCTCGCTGTGAATGGCGTACGCGAAGTCGATGGGCGTCGCGTCGCGCGGCAGGGAAATGACTTTGCCCTTGGGCGTAAATACCAGTAGTTCGGTGCTGTATAATTCCGTTTTCAGCGACTTCATAAAGTCGGTGGAATCTTTCAGTCCCCCTTCCCAATCGAGCACTTCCCTGATCCAGGAAAGGCGCTCGGTAAAGGCCGTATCCTCGCCCTTTTTCTCCTTGTATTTCCAATGCGCCGCGATACCGAACTCGGCCGTACGGTGCATTTCGAAGGTGCGGATCTGAATTTCAAAGGGCTGTCCGAAGTTCGTGACGACGGTCGTGTGCAGCGACTGATACATATTCGGCTTAGGCGTCGCGATATAGTCCTTGATGCGCCCCGGAATGGGTTTCCAGCACTTGTGTATCTTTCCGAACACTTCGTAACACTCGTCGATGGTGTTGACGATGACGCGCACCGCGGTCAGATCGTAGATCTGGTCGAGCGTCTTGTTCTGCTGTTTCATCTTTTTATAGATGGAATAAAAATGTTTGGGGCGTCCGAACACTTCGCCCTCTATTTTGCTCTCGTCCAAAATCTTTTTGATCTCTTTGACGACGAAATCGACGAAATTGTGGCGCTCATACAGTTTTTGGTGGATATTTTCCACCAGATATTCGTACGCCTCGGGGTCGAGGTATTTCAGGCACAGATCTTCCAACTCGCACTTGATCTGCGAAATACCCAGCCTGCCCGCGAGCGGCGTATACACGTCCAGCGTTTCCTGCGCCATTTTCTTCTGCCGCTCGATGGAAAGGAAATTCAGCGAGCGCATATTGTGCAGGCGGTCGGCGAGTTTGATGATGATGACGCGGATATCCTTCGCCATCGCCACGAAAATTTTGCGGAAGTTTTCCGCTTCCTCTTCCTCCCTCGACTTAAAGACGATCTTATCCAGTTTGGTGACGCCGCTGACCAGCCCTAAGATCTCGTCGCCGAAATTGGAGCGGATGTCCGCTTCGGTCACGGGCGTATCCTCGATCACGTCGTGCAGAAACGCCGCCGCGACGGTCGCGCTGTCCAGCCCCAGTTCGATGAGGATCTTCGCCACCGCGCAGGGATGAATGAAATACGCCTCGCCCGAGGCGCGCTTCTGCCCGCTGTGCGCTTCTTCCGCATAGTGATAGGCGCGCACGAGCACCTCTCTGTCTTCGCCTTTGTAGTTTTCGTAAATGACTTGCAGTACGGTGTCCATATCATTCTCCTTTCAGGCGGCAAACGGCTTGATAGAGCGTCGAATCGGCAAGTTCCGCGCGCACGCCACGCGCGACGCAGACTTTATTGTTTTCGAACCGAATAAAGCCGAGTTCGGCGAATACTTCCAGCGCGAATACCGTCTGTTTCTCGTCGTACCCTTCCCCGAACGCGAGCGCCGCCTCCACGCTGCTCTCGCCGCGCAGGTTTTTCGAGCGGACCGCGGAGTATAATTCCGCGAGAAACGAACGCGACGTTTCCAGCGCGGCGATATCGTCATAGCCGCATTTTTCCCCGTTGACGAGCACGCGTTTTCCCGCCAGTTCGCGGATATTGCAGTCCGCGGGCGTATCCAGCCACACCACGTCGCGATACCCCGAAACGGAGGCGTCGGCCGCGGGCGCGATGAGATACGCGTTGCCCACGTTTTGCGAGGAGAGATTGAAGATGTCCGTTTCCATTCCGCGAAGGCTCTCGGCAAATTCGTCCGCGGCGCCGTCGGAGGAAATCACCAACAGCCCGTATCGGCAGGACTTGCGCTTTTCTTCGATGAAAACGCGAAGTTCGTCCGCCGTCTTTTTTTCGATCCCGACGCCGACTTTCGGCTCTTTGAGCCGCAAAAGGTTGCTGCGGAACACGTACAGCCCGCACGAGCCGCCGCGCTCGCCTGCGATCAGTTCGCGCACGGTGCCGCGCACGTACTCCGCGCCGCGGAATTTCGAAACCGAACATTCCACGACGATCTTTTTGCCGATATCCGCGCCGAGCACGGGCATCGCCCGCTCGCCGCCGAACCATACGAGGTCGAGATATTCGCAGCGGATGCCGAGGTGCGGCGAGCCCGCTTTCAGGCGGCGCACTTCCAGTTTGTTCCCCTCGATATAGAAGAGAGGTTTTTTATTGCCCACGCCGAACGGTTCCAGACGCTCGAATTCCTTGGCGAGCCGCAGGCTCACGGGCGCCTCGATTTTCTCCGCAACGCTGACGGCGGGAATATACGTTTCCTCGCCGTAATTTTCTTCCAGATACGCGCCGAGCGCGTCTTTGAGTTTTTCGAAATTTTCGGCGCGCACGTTGACGCCCGCCGCCTGCGAATGTCCGCCGAATTCTTCGATATACTGCGAACAGGCGCGCAGAGCCTCGTAAATGTTGATGCCCTCGACGGTACGGGCAGAGCCCTTCAATAAATCGCCTTTTCGCACGAAGAGAATGGCGGGACGGTTGAACTCTTCGCAAATTTTTGCGGCGACGATGCCGACCAGCCCCGTGTTCCACTCCTCGTCGAACAGCATGATGACGTTGCCGAACGCACCCTCGCGGGCGATCTTTTCCTTGGCGCTCTTGTAGACCTCGTCACAGGCCTGCTGACGCTCGATATTGTATTCGTTGAGTTTGCACGCGAGTTCGTACGTTTCCGCCGAGGAACGCGCCGTAAAAAGCCTCAAAGCGCAGCCGGCGTCGCCCATGCGTCCCGCGGCGTTGATGCGCGGCGCGATGACGAAAGCGAGCGACTGGGCGCTGAGAGTTTCGCCCTTGGAACCGACAAGGAGCGAGATCGCCTCCCGCGGTTTTTTGTTGATGAGTTTGAGCCCCTCGCTGACGATGTCGCGGTTTTCGCCCAAAAGGGGCACGCTGTCCGCGACCGTCGCGATGGCGGCGAGGTCTAAAAGTTTATACGCCTTTTCGCCGAGCAGCGCGCAGGCGACTTTGAACGCCACGCCCGCGCCGCAGAGGTTGTCGTAAGGATAATCGTCTTTCAGTTTGGGATTGACGATCACGCAGGACGGCAGTTCGTCGGGAAGTTCGTGATGATCTGTTACGACGATCTTCACGCCGCGGGAACATACGTATTCAACTTCGCGGCGGTTGGAAATGCCGCAGTCCACGGAGATCACCAGCGAGGGATTGCGCTCGTCTATCAGCCTTGCGAGCGACTCCTCTTTCATGCCGTACCCTTCCGCGCGTTCGGGAACGTACGCGGAGGCGTCGGCGCCGTATTCCAAAAGAGCGCTGAGAAGTATGGACGAAGCGCACACGCCGTCCGCATCGTAATCTCCGAACACGAGAATATGCCCGCCCGCCGCCATCGTTTCGTCGATGAGCGCTTTGAGTTCGCGCATGCCCGACATCAGAAACGGCGAGAGAAAGTGCGCGCGCGAAGGCGAGAGAAAGCGTTCGGCCTTCTCCTTGGTGTCCACGCCCCGCGCATAAAGGATCCTGGCGGTGATCTCGTTCAGTCCGCACGCGTTTGCGAGCCCGCGTATGGTATTCAGTTGTTCCTGGGAGTATTCGTAATCCCGTATGAGTCGTTTCATCGCGTGTCCTTTGGAAATTTATGTGATTGCCGAAATGCAAAAAAAGGCGGGAAATAAAACCCGCCTTTTTATTTTTGTTGTTAAGATTCGCTTTTGGCTTCGCCGACGGTTTGAACCTTTTCTTTTTGCTTTTTCTTCTCCGCATCGAAATTGTATTTCGCTTTTTTCGCTTTTGCCGCATCGAATTTTTCTTTGAAAACGGCGAAGATCGAAGGAGAAAGCACGAGTGAAGAATAGGTGTTGACGAGCACCGCTACTAAGGCGCAGAGCATGAACGAAGTCAGATCGAAGCCCGTGACGACGCCGATCACGCCCAGCACTACGATGACGGCGAGCATGATGATCGCAGTCACGAATACGGGTTTGCGGCTCCCTTTCGCGGATCTCTCCACGGCCTCTCTTGCGGGAAGTTCCTTATATTCGTCGCTCTTGAAGTCGCGGCGCATTCTGCCGAATACGAACCCGTTCAAGAATACCGAGAACAGCAAAGCGAACGCCCCGATCGCCGCGATACCGACGCCCGCGGGGATGCGAAGGAGCGCAACGAGCGCAAGCGCGAGCAGAACGTCGTGCACGCCAGCAATGCCCATCGCGATGCCCATGCCGAGATTGAAACGGATGGCAAAGTATGCGAACGCGAGCACGACCACGACTGCCGCCGCGATGGCGAACGTCCACATATACTTATAATAATCGAGATTGTTCTGGCGGTGCTGCGCCACGTAAATAAAGGAGGTCTCGCCGAACGTCTTATCGGTTTCGCCCGCTTTCTGGGTGGAGATCGCCGTTTCCAGCGCCTTTACGTACGTTTCCAGCGTCGCTTCGTCGTAACTGCCGTTCAAAGTGTATTCGAAAGTCCCCTTGTCCGTCGTTTCCAGATAACGGCCGCCGCCGACTTTCGCGCCCGCGTCTTCGAGCGTCGTTTTGCACAGTTCGTCCAGATCGTTGCGGAAATCTTCGCGCACGGTGACGATGGGATCGCCCGTCACGGTGATGACGGTCTTGTCCTTGGTAAAGCCGTCGTCGTTAAAGCCGCCGAGCACCGAGAACATGACGACGCCTACTATTATGAGTACGAGGCTCACAGCCAAAGAGATAAACAGGCATTTATTGTTTTTAGTCATCTTCGAGTTCCTCCCTCTTGAAATTGCAGAAGGCAATCTTATTCTTTGCCGAGGACAAGAAGAGATACAGATAGAATCTTGTCAGTAAGAGCGTGGTCAGCGCGGAAATCACGATGCCGATGAGGAATATGAGCGCCGCGAATTTAACGACCGACGCAGAGATGAGCCACAGCACGATCGCCGCGATGAGCAGGATCACATGAACGTCGATGGTGAACGCAAGGCTCTTTTTGTAGCCCGATTTGACCGCCGCGTTCAGCGTCTTGCCCGAATAGAATTCGTCGGAAATGTTTTTGAATGCGAGAAGGTTGCAAGCGAGCGCGATGACCGACGCCAGCAGAATAGCGATCACTCCGCCCATTGTCAACTGTATTCCGTCTATCAGCGCGATACACAGGATATAGATGACCGCAAAGGAAAGAAAACCGTACACGTGGGCCAGTCCCATCCCCTTGTAACGGATGAGGAACGCCACGATCATCGCGAGGACGGCGACGCCGAACGCGATGGCGATATAAAGGGCGGCGTGTTCGCCCATGGTCGCCGTAAAGGACGCGGCGCCCGAATTCGTAAAGGTAAGATCGAAACGGTCGCTTTCATGCAGCGCGGTATCGAGGACTACGGATACGGAAGTTGCCGTGGAGCGGGTGGTGAATCCGCTGATGGCGACGTAGTTCTGGTCGATCGCTTCGGTGACGCTCACGTTCATCAACTGTTCGGTGCCCATGAAAACGTACAGCGACGCGCCAGAGGAAGAGCCGGAACTCGAATCGGAGGAAGACGACGCCGCAAGTTCGGTCGTGATCTTGGTAAATTCTTTGCGACCCGCTTTCGTGAAGTTCAGAACGACGTAATAGGTCTCGTCGCTGCCGGAAACTTCCACGCTCTTGATATATTCGGAGGTGCCCTCCATCAGAACGTTACGGGAGTTAGCGGTGGAAGCGGAACTGCGGAAAGTGAGCATACCCGAAAGCGCGAGTTTTTCGAACACGTTGTCCGCGTCTTCGTCCGTATCGGGGATCTCCGCGATAATGGTATAGTCATCCTGTACGCGGAGTTTATAATCGGAAAAGCCTTTGTTCTCGTATCTTCTCTGAATGATTTTCAGCGCCGTGTCGAATTCCGACTGAAAAGTTTCGGAAATTTCATTGTTCGAGTAGATATCCGTAGAAAGATACACGCCCTTATATGCCGTATAGTCCTCGGCGCTCGCCTCGTCCGCTTCGACCAAAGACTGATATTCCTCTTTGGAAATCACGCCTTCGGGGTACATAACGGTCTGATATCCGCCGCCGAGATCGCACCCAAGGTCGATGACGCTGAGTAGCGAATTGTAGTTCTTAACGGTGGACGGAACCGAAAACGATGCGACGCTCATTGCCAATAATACGGCGAGTATCAGGGAAATGAGAACGATCAACGCCACCGATTTTTTCTTGCCCATTGCTTCCTCCTGCAAATTAGAGATGATTTTAAGCATAAAAATGCAAAATAACAAATATACTCAAATATTATATTAAATATCACCGATTAAGTCAAGTGTAAAATTTATGTTTTTTTCCTTTTTTATCGGATTATCATAAAAATCACTCGCCGCGGTACGCCTTTGCCAGTTCGATATAGGCGCTTGCGTTCAAAAGAATGCTTTCGAAGTCTTTCTCGTTCGCGCGCCGCACGATCTTATAGGGATTGCCCACGACGACGCTGCCCGCGGGAATGACCTTGTTCGGCGGGACGAGCGTTCCCGCGCCGAGGATACACCCGTCCTCCACGACCGCGCCGTCGAGCACGATCGCGCCCATGCCGACGAGCACGTTGTTCCCGATCTTCGCGCCGTGCACCACGGCGTTGTGCCCCACCGTCACGTTGGAACCGATCTCGCAGGGAACGTTATAACCCACGTGCACGGTCGCGTTGTCCTGCACGTTGGTGTTTCCGCCGATTTTTACGGGCGCCAGATCGCCGCGGATACAAGCCCCGCACCAGACGTTGGTGTTATCGCCCAAGGTCACGTTGCCCGCCACATAGGCGCGGGAATGGATAAATACGTTTTCGCCCTTTTCGATGCGATGTTCCATACTTCCTCCGAGAGACAAACGCCGTACCTTCACGGTACGGCGGAAATTTTATTTTTGCAGTTTCTTTTTTTCCGCGAGAATATGCATGGCGTTTTCCACGCGCTTTTTCATCATTTCGCAGGTGATCCCGTACGGTTCGTCGATATCGCCGTTAAAGTGATAGTTGTTGGCGCTGCAACCGCCGCTGCATATGTATTTTGCGAAACAGCCATCGCACTTTTTGCGCGTGAACAGGCAGGAATTTTTGAACTTTTCGCGGATCTTTTCGTCCAAAGTCCCTTCGTACACGTTGCCCATGCAAAACTGCGCATCTCCCACGAACTGATGGCAGGGATACAGATCGCCCGACGGCGTGACGGAAAAATATTCGTTGCCCGCGCCGCACGCGCTCACGCGCTTGGAAAGGCACGGTCCGCCCTCCAGATCTACGTTGAAATGGAAAAAGTTGAACCCTTTTCCCGCCGCGTAGCGTTTGAGATATTCGTCGCACAGCGCGTCGTAACCCGCGGCGACCGTTTCGAGATGTTCTTTGCCGATGGCGAGGTCGGGTATATCCGTGACCACGGGTTCCATGGAGATCGAATCGAAGCCGCTGTCCGCGAGGAACAGAACGTCCTTATAAAAATCGAGATTTTTCGCGGTGAACGTGCCGCGCACGTAATAGTGCTTGTCCCCGCGGATGCGCACGAAATTTTTGATGTTTTCGATGACGAGATCGAAACTGCCCTTGCCGTTCGCGGTCTTTCTGACGGCGTCGTGCACTTCCTGCCTGCCGTCCAGGCTCAGAACGACGTTTTCCATCTCGTTATTGAGAAATTCCGCAACGTCGTCTTTCAGCAAAAGTCCGTTCGTCGTGAGAGTGAAGAGAAATTTTTTGCCGCGCTTTGCCGCCTCTTCTTTCGCGTAGGCGACGGTCTCTTTGACTACGTCGAAATTCATGAGCGGTTCGCCGCCGAAAAAGTCGGTTTCCAAAATCTTGCGCGAACCCGAATTTTCGATGAGAAAATCGATCGCTTTTTTCGCCGTTTCCAAAGACATGAACTCGCGGCGCGACTTGTAAGCCCCTTCGTCCGCAAAACAGTACTTGCAGCGCAGATTGCAGTCGTGGCAGATATGCAGACAAAGCGCCTTGACCTCGTTGCTCTTGACGGGGCGCGCCTTTTCCTCGGGCGCGAACAGAAGTCCCGCCTGTTTCAGTTCGTCAAAGTCCACCTCCGCCGCGCTTATTTCCTCTTCGGAGATATCCGAAAGGTCGACGCTTTCGCCGAGTTTGTGTCTTAGACAGCGCGCGGTCTTTTCGTCGCATTCGTGCAGGGAAGAACTGCCCGTATCGAATATGTAATGCTTGTCCTGATAGTGAAAAACATGTACCATGGAAATATCCTTTTTACAAAATTTCAGGAGCAGACCTTCTGCTCCTGAAACGAAAATTCATCAGTTATTTTTTTCGGGGTCGTTTTCTCTGGAAATCCGTTCGCAGGACTGGTTGCCGACCGTGCAACTGGTCTTGCACGCGGACTGACAGGTGCTTCTGCATTCGCCGCAGCCCGTGATCTTTCTTTCCGCGGGGCGGGCGATCGTCTTGATCTTATTCATAATGCATCTCCTTTTTCTCGCTTTTCCAATATTGTACACTATCCGCGGAAAAAAGGCAAGCGTTTTTTACTGCTGCGCGCCGTGCAAATTGACGGCGATGACGCCGCTGATGGCGCCCGCGACGCCCCCGAATAAAAATTCCAGCACGTTGGAAAGCCCGAACGAGATCTCCCCCGCGATGATGGCGAAAATGAAATAGGTGAACAAAATGACCAGTATCCCCGCGATCGCGCCTTTGAGCCAGCCCTTGGTATCGCGCAGCGACAAAAGACAGCCCAAAAAGATGGCGAGCGCCTTGATCACCTGATTGACGGGCGTGATGACCGACGAGCCGATGGAAAATATTTTGATGAGAAAAGCGAACAGCAAAACCGCCGCGAGCGTCACGATGACGGATATCCCCACGCTCTTGCCCACTTCGACGGCGCCGCCCTTCAATCCCGATCTCTGCATATAAAAAAACCTCCGCAAGATTTCATACTCTCAATCTATGCCGAGGTTTTGTTTTTTAGACCGTAAGAAACTTATTTCGTTTCGTCTTCGGGCTTATTTTCTTCTTCCTTGCTCTCTTCGAACACTTCTTCCGCGCCCTCGCTCTTTACTTCCGCCTTGGGCGCTTCTTCCTGCGCGGGTTCGGGTTTCGCGTCCGTCTGATAGATGGCCTGCTTATCGAATTTGATATAGCATTCGCTGCCCTCTTCGCCCGTTTTCAGAACGAAAGTGTTCTCTTCGCCGTCGATGGAAACGACCGTGCCGCAGATACCGCCGATGGTCTTGACCTTGCTGCCGGGTTTGATCGCGTTGATCGTGTCGTTGAACTGTTTCTGCTTTTTCTTATTGGAAATCGCAGACCAGACGAAAAATCCCACGAGTACGACCACGACTAATATGATGAGGATGTACGAAGTCCAGTTATTGGTCTTGCCTCCTTCCTCTGCCAGAATGTTGAACAACATGATTTTATTCTCCTTACGATTTGTTAATTACTATATTAGTACGTTTATGCCTTTTTTGCAAGTATTTCAAACGTAAAATCGTGAAAAGTTGTAAAATTTTACCGTTTTAACACATTCCCGTTTCAGTTTTCGCCGTATTTCGCGTAAAAAGCGCGGCGAAATTCCGCAAGCGTTCCGTCCAGGATCGCCTGCCGCATATCCCGCATCAGTTTGTTCAAAAAGGTGATGTTGTGCAGGGAAAGCAGCATGGACGAGAGCATCTCCCCCGCGTTCACGAGGTGACGAAGGTACGCTTTGGAATAGTTTTTGCAGCAGTAGCAGTCGCACTCGTCGTCGAGCGGGGAAAAATCCTCTTTATAAACGGCGTTCCGCACGACCACTTTGCCCTTGGACGTGAGCGCCGTGCCGTTGCGGGCGATGCGCGTGGCGAGGACGCAGTCGAACATGTCGATGCCGCGCATCACGCCCTCTATCAGACAGTCGGGACTGCCGACGCCCATCAGATAGCGGGGCACGTCTACGGGCAGAGCGGGCTGCAAAACGTCAAGCATTTCGTACATCAGAGGTTTCGGCTCCCCGACGGACAATCCGCCGATCGCGATGCCGTGTTTCGCGAAAGGTTTGGCGTATTCCAGACTTTTCAGGCGCAGATCGGCAAAGAAATTGCCCTGCACGATGGGAAAGAGCGCCTGTTCGGGATTCGCGTGCGCCGCCGCGCAGCGTTCCAGCCAGGCAGCCGTCCTGTCGAGCGCGCGTGCGGCGTACTTTTCGTCCACGCCGTATTCGCTGCATTCGTCGAACTGCATGATGATATCCGCACCCAGCGCGTTTTCGATCTCCATGACCTTTTCGGGCGTAAAAAAGTGCTTGCTGCCGTCGATATGGGAATTGAACCAGACGCCTTCGTCCCTGATATTATTGAGTTTTGCGAGCGAAAACACCTGAAAGCCGCCGCTGTCGGTCAGAATGGGTCTGTCCCAGTTCATAAAACGGTGCAGTCCGCCCGCCTTTTTGACCAGTTCGTGCCCGGGGCGCATATAGAGATGATAGGTGTTGGCGAGCACGATCTGGCTGCCCGCCTCCTTCAAGTCCTTGGGGAGGACGCCCTTGACGGTCGCCTGCGTGCCCACGGACATATATACGGGCGTCTGAATATCGCCGTGCGGCGTGTGGAATACGCCCGCGCGCGCGCCCGTTTCGGGATCGGTCTTGATGATTTCGAATGAAAATTTTTCAGCCAATGTATTATCCTTACGATTATTTTATGAACATCGCGTCGCCGAAACTGAAAAAGCGGTATTTCTTTTCGATGGCTTCGCGGTAGACGGCGAGCGCGTTTTCGCGCCCCATCAGGGCGGAGATCAGCATGATGAGCGTGCTTTCGGGCAGATGAAAATTCGTGACGAGTGCGTCCACGCACTTGAACCGATACGGCGGGTAAATGAATATTTCCGTATCGCCGCTGCAAGGCCGCAAAAATCCGTTTTCGTCCGCCACGCTCTCCAACGTGCGCACCGAAGTCGTGCCCACCGCGATGACGCGGCGCCCCTCCCGTTTGGCAGCGTTGACGGTTTCGGCGGCTTTTTCGTCCACCCTGTAAAATTCCGAGTGCATTTTATGGTCGGTCAGATCGTCTTCCTTGACGGGACGGAAGGTGCCAAGTCCCACGTGCAGGAGGACTTCCGCGACCTCTACGCCCATGCCCTTTATTTTCGCCAAAAGTTCCTCGGTGAAGTGCAGTCCCGCGGTGGGCGCGGCGGCGGAGCCGTCCGTCTTGCAGTAGACCGTCTGATAGCGGTCCGGATCTTCGAGTTTTTCATGGATATACGGCGGAAGCGGCACGGTGCCCGCGCGGGACACGATATCCTCGAATACGCCGTCGAATAAAAATTCCACGATGCGCTCGCCCGTTTCGGTGCGGTCTTTCACGACGAGCGAAAGTTCCTCGGAAATGAAAAGTTCGACGCCTGTTTTGGCTTTTTTCCCGGGCCTTACGAGCACTTCCCAATGCGTGAGATCGAGGCGTTTCAATAAAAGGATTTCCACCCTGCCGCCGTTTTTCGTAAAGGCGAAAAGGCGCGCGGGCAAAACCTTCGTATTGTTGACGACGAGCACGTCGCCCGCCCGCAGGTATTCGGTGATCTCGCGGAATATCCTGTGTTCTGTGGTGTTCGTCGCCCTGTCGTAGACCAGAAGGCGGGAAGAATCGCGCGGTTCTGCGGGCGTCTGGGCGATCAACTCTTCGGGAAGATCGTAATAATAATCGCTTTTTTTCAGCATTGTTTATCCTGACCGTTTAAAAAATTTTCGACAAATTCGGCGGGCATGGCGGTCATCTGCGTCCACGCGGGGTAAAACCCGCATTTCAGCGCGTTTTTCACGGAGGGCAGATTACACCACGCAGCACAATAAAACGGCACTTTCCCCGCCTGCAATATTTCTTTCGCCAGCCGCGAAGTCAACGCCGCGGCAACGTTCCTTTTACGGTACGCGGGAAGCACATCCACGCCGATCTGCCACATCTCGGAGCAGTCCGCCGAACAACCCGCAAGCCCTGCCAGAGTGTCGCCGTCGTACGCAGCCGCGCAGAGCACGTCGTATTCTTTTCGTTCGGCGCAGAGGGCGTTTTGCCATGCGGGAAGGTACAAGTGCGCAAATTCCCGCGGAGAAAGCAGGCGGATACGCAACCCGCAGTCGACGGCGGGCAATTTATCGGGATCGGGCAAAAAGTATTCCGCCATAAAACAGACTTTCAACCCGAAGGGCGCAACAAGTTCGTTGAACGCCAATAGATTCGGCGTTTCGAAAGCGTGCGCCGCATCGACGCTCGAAAGATATTTTTCGAGAGCGGGAAACAGATCGGTGCGCGCCGCCGCCACGACGTTGGAGCCGTAGGAAACCATGTCGCAAACCTGCGGGCGGCGGATATATACGCGCGCGGACGGGTTTTCTGCCGCCTCGCCGATCACATAATTCCCGCGCAAAAAATCCTCGGGCAAACAGGCGCAGTCGATCGCAGACTGCGCGAGCGCGATTTTCAGTATTTCCGCTTTATTCATCGAACATAGAAATTTGCGCGCGCACCTTGTCGGACATCTTTACGCCCATATGCTCGTATGCGCCTTTGAGGCAGACGCGGCCGCGCGGCGTGCGCGCGAGAAAGCCGAGTTGCATGAGGTACGGTTCGTACACGTCCTCGATGGTGTTCGCGTCCTCGTTGATGGTCGCGGCGAGCGTTTCCAGCCCCGCGGGGCCGCCGTTGAATTTTTCGATGATCGCGCGCAGAAGATTGCGGTCGGTCTCATCCAGTCCCAAGTCGTCGATCTCCATTTTTTTCAGTGCGTAGCGCGCGTCCTCGTATTTCACGAGTTCGTTGCCGCCCACGGCGGAAAAATCGCGCACCCGCTTCAACAGGCGGTTGGCGATACGCGGCGTGCCGCGCGAGCGGCGGGCGATCTCTTTCGCCGCGCGCTCCTCCATGCCGATGCCCAGCGTCTTTGCCGAACGCGTGACGATCTCGGAAAGTTCGTCGGGGGTGTACATATCGAGACGGCACAAAACGCCGAAACGGTCGCGAAGAGGCGAGGCGAGCATACCCGCCTTGGTGGTCGCGCCGATGAGCGTGAATTTTTTCAGACTGAAACGGATATTGCGCGCCGACGGCCCTTTGCCGACGATGATGTCCAGCGCGTAATCCTCCATGGCGGAATACAGTATTTCTTCCACCGAGTGGTTGAGGCGGTGGATCTCGTCGATAAAGAGCACGTCGCCCTCGTTGAGGTTGGTGAGGATCGCCGCCAGATCGCCGCCTCTTTCGATGGCGGGGCCGCTGGTCAGTTTGATCTGCACGCCCAGTTCGTTGGCGATGATGTGCGCGAGCGTGGTCTTTCCAAGTCCCGGAGGGCCGTACAAGAGGACGTGGTCGAGCGCCTCGCCGCGCATTTTCGCCGAGGAGATATACACGCCCAGATTCTCTTTTACCTTTTTTTGCCCGACGTAGTCCGCCATGCTCTTGGGGCGCAGAACGTTTTCTTCGCTATCCAGTTCGCCCCGCGTGCTCATGACGAGCCGTTCGTCGTCGTATTCTTCGAAATCCATAAAAATCTCCGCCGTTTACATGCTTTTGAGCGCGGTCATGATGATATCTTCCAGACTCGCGGCGCCGCTCTCCTTGGCGCGTTTGACCGCTTTGGCGCTCTCCGCGCGGGTATAGCCGAGCGACATCAGCCCTACGATCGCATCGTCCTCCCCGTCCGCCGCGGGTATGACGGGCTGTCCTTTCTGCGGGGCGAGTTCCGCCGCCCCCACCTTTTCGCGCAGTTCCAATATGATGCGCTCCGCCGTCTTTTTGCCCAGCCCCTTGACGGCGCAAAGACCTTTTACGTCGGATGTGGCGATGGCGACGGCGATCTCGTTGATATTCATCTGCGAAAGAATGGCTATGCCCATTTTCGGCCCCACGCCCGACACGGTGGTGAGTTTCAGGAACATATTTTTCTCCTCCATACTCACGAACCCGAACAGCGTCAGCCCGTCTTCCCTGACTTGCAGATAGGTATACGCCTCGCCCGCGCCGTCGGTGACGAGCCGCGCGAACGCCGCGCCCGAACAGACGAGTTCGTACCCCACGCCGTTATTTTCCAGAAGGATCACCCCCGCTTCCGAGTGGATCACCTTTCCCTTGATATAACCGATCATATTTTTCTCCTCAGATCCCGAACAGCGAGGACAACCTCGACGTATAGGAATGGCACAAAGCGACGGCGAGCGCGTCGGCGGCGTCGTCGGGACGGGGAATGCTTTTCAACTTTAACAGCGACGCCGTCACCTGCTGCATCTGGCGCTTGTCCGCCTTGCCGTAGCCCGTCAGCGCCTGCTTGATCTGCATGGGCGTATATTCGAACAGACGGCCGCAGCGCTTGACGCACGTTAAGAGCGCTACGCCGCGCGCATGGGCGACCGCGATGCCCGTAGTCACGTTTTTGCTGAAAAAAAGTTCCTCGACAGCCACTTCGTCGGGCGTGAATTTATCTAAAATTTTAGAGATGCCCTCTTCGAGCATGGCGAGGCGCACGGGAAGATTTTCTTCCTTGGGCGTGAGCACCACGCCGTAATCGAGCGGGCGCACGTTGCCGCCCTTATCCTTATCCAAAATTCCGTAACCGAGGGTCGCAAGCCCCGGGTCGATGCCCAGTATAATCAAATTTCACTCTCTTTTGATAAAATCACAAAAATAACTTGAATTTTTTCATAAAATATATTAGAATAGTAGTAACCGAGAATTACTATCATATTTTAAAGTTTTCCTCGGAATAAGTCAAATGATTTCGACTTAAATCTAAAACGGAGATATAAATCATGAAATTGTGGGAAGGAAGATTCACCGAACCGAGCGCGAAGAGCGCGGACGAGTTTAACCAATCGCTGTCGTTCGACTATAAGTTGTACTGGCACGATATTCTCGCGAGCATCGCGCACGTAAAAATGTTGGGCGAAACGCAGATCATTCCCAAGGACGACGCGGAACTGATCAGCGATACCCTCGTCAACATCGTCGCCGACATCGAAAAAGGCAGCCTGACCATCGAAGGCGCCGAAGATATTCACACTTTCATCGAAAACGAACTGATCAAGCGCATCGGCAGCAAGGGCAAAATGATGCACGCCGCGCGTTCGCGCAACGACCAGGTGGCGACCGATCTCAGGCTGTACGTAAAGGACAGCATCGTCAATATCAGTTCGCGCCTGCGCGCGCTCGTCAACGTTTTATTGGAGACGGCGAACAACAATATCCAGTTCATCATGCCAGGCTATACGCATATGCGCCGCGCCCAGCCAATTTCCGTTGCCCAGTATTTCAACGCGTACAGCGAAATGTTTCTGCGCGATCTGGAACGCTTTACCGACTGCTACAAGCGCGCCGACGTGATGCCCCTCGGCAGTTGCGCGCTCGCGGGTACGGATTTCCCCATCGACCGCCGCATGACCGCAAGCCTTCTCTCCTTCTCCGAAATTTCGCAGAATTCGATCGACGCGGTATCCGACCGCGATTTCGTGGCCGAATATATTTTCTGCTGTTCGACCGTCATGGCGCACCTTTCGCGTTTCTGCGAAGATCTCATCGTCTATTCGACCGACGAGTTCGGCTTCATCGAAATTTCCGACCAGTATTCGACGGGCTCTTCCATCATGCCCCAGAAAAAGAACCCCGATATCCCCGAACTCATCCGCGGCAAGACGGGGCGCGTATACGGCGATCTGACCGCGATTTTAACCGTCATCAAGGGAATCCCCCTTTCCTATAATAAAGACTTGCAAGAGGACAAGGAGCCGCTGTTCGACGCGGAAGAGACCGTTTTGAACTGCCTCGGCATCTTTACCGAACTTTTGCAGAATATTTCCTTCGACACGCGCGGCATGCGTTTCGCGGCGGCGGGCGGGTTCTCGACCGCGACGGACGTTGCCGATTACCTCGTGATGAAAGGAATGCCTTTCCGCGACGCGCACGCGGTGACGGGACAGATCGTGCGCCACTGCATCGAAAACGGCAAGTCGCTCGACAAACTCGACCTGTTCGTGTATCAGACGTTCTCTTCCCTCTTCGAAGAAGATATCCTGACCGTCGTCAAAGTGAACAAATCGGTAGAAGCGCGCAAAGTCGTGGGCGGCAGCGCCCGCAGCGCGGTGCGCGAGAATATCCGTTCCATTTCGAGAAGGCTCAACCGCCTGTTCAAAGACTAAACCGAAAAAAATCAGCCCGCAGGCAATGCCCGCGGGCTTTTTTCTTTTAATGGTTGAACATGATTTTTTCGCTCTTGAACATTTTCGCGAGCACGAACACCAGCGCCGCCACGTACGCGAGGTTGCTCGCGAGCGTGACCGCGAGGTTGACGCCGCTGAAATCGAACGCGAATATCCCGCTCATCATCTGCACGCAGTTATAGATGGGAATGAGAAAGAGCGCGTGCGAGGAACTGTCAACGGTGAAGAACATGGACGTGACGGATACGAGCATGACCACGAGCATGAGCGGCACGGCGAGCGTGGTCGCCTCTTTCACGCTCTTGGAAAACGAGGAGATGATCGCGATCAGCGACACGATGATGAGCACCGCCGACAGCATGATGAGAAACAGGCTGACGTACTGACCGAAAGAGTAGGCGCCGAGCGTCGAGCCGATGGAGCCCCCTATCAGTTTCGGTATGGATAAAAAAGTTCCGATAAACGAACTGATGGCACTCAGCGACGACAAAGCGCTCAGCGACAGGACTTTGCCGACGACGAGTTCGCTCCTCTTGATCGGCGTGATCAAAAGCGTCGCGATGGTGCCGCGCTCCTTTTCGCCCGCGATGGACTCGGGCGCGATGCCCATACATCCGCTGTACAGCATCGTCATGATGATGAACGGCAGCATCATGGCGTACAGGCTCGCTTCCGCCTCCTGTTTGGTTGCGATATCGTAGGAGCCGCCGCGGTTGACGTCGAACAGATTGCTCATCATGTCCTCCCAGCCGTCCAGAAGCGACGTCAAGCCCGAAAATGCGGAGGAAGACTTTGTCGCGGCGGAATTGTAAAACACTTCCACATTGGGCGCCTCTGTATTTTCCGCGCCGAGCACGGCGTCGAAATTTTCGGGAAACACGAGCACGGCGTGCACTTCGCCCTTGGCGAGCGCTTCTTTTTCCGCCGTTACGTCGTTCGTTTCCGAATCGGTAAACTCAAAGGGAAAATCCTCCGACGCGCTTTCCAACATACCGATATACGCGGCAAACGCCTGCGAGGGATGGACGACGCGGATCTTGGACGGCTCGTTTGACGGCGTCGCGAAAGCGTTGCCCATAAAGGAATAGAGAACGAAAATGAGAAGCCCCGGCAAAAGCAGCGTGCCGAGCACCAGCCGCTTATCCCTGAAAAAGCGGGAAAATTCTTTTTGAATGATCGTCAGCACGTTACGCATCGTATGATCCCACCGTCCTTTCGTAAATTTCAAAGAATACCTCTTCCAGCGGACGGCCGCCGCACAGATCTTCCAGCGTGCCGCAGGCAGCCATTTTCCCCTCGATGACCACGCCAACCCTGTCGCACAGTTTCTCGACGAGCGAAAAGATGTGCGTGGAGAGAATGACGCTCTTGCCCTGCGCTTTGAGTTCCAACAGAAAATCGGTGACGACCTTGGCGGTCAGAACGTCCAGCCCGTTGGTCGGCTCGTCGAATACGATGATGGCGGGATCGTGGATGATGGAGATAACGAGCGAAACTTTTTGTTTCATGCCCGTGGACAGTTCCCCCACCTTGACCTCGGCAAATTTATCGATCCCGAATTTTTCGAACAGTTCCCGCCGCCTGGCGGCGATCTTTTCCTCGCTCATGCCGTACAGTTTCCCGAAAAAACCGAACAGGTAATTGGGCGTGAAAAACTCTTCCAGTTTGAGTTCGCCCGTCATAAAGCCGAGCGAGGCGCGTACCTTGTCGGGTTCGCTTTTTACGTTTGCGCCGTTCACGTACGCCTCGCCTTCGTCCGCCTTGATGAGGGTGGACAGAATGCGCAGCATGGTCGTCTTGCCCGCGCCGTTGGGACCTAAAAGCCCGAAGATCTCCCCTTCGTACGCCGAAAAAGACAGCCCGTCCAACGCGACTTTCCATTCGCTTTCGGCCCGCTCTATCTTTTGCTGCCGTCTGGAAAGCCGAAAAGTCTTCCGGACGTTTTCCACCTTTAAAATTTCTTGCATAGTTACTCCTTGTTTTCAGTCATTATAATGGATATGCCGCGCTTTTGTCAATCCCGATTACGGCTGTGAAATATAATTATCTTTTTCTTAAGAAAAAGATAACGGCGCCGTTATCTTTTTCTTAAGAAAAAGA